>JAEEGG010001182.1_pt1 | contig 71624 bp, 57 predicted proteins | sample 9134161 | NCBI WGS metagenome assembly JAEEGG01 (sample SAMN16246543, study PRJNA631951) | gut metagenome | biome: gut microbiome; feature: rumen; material: CR-attached | host: Bos | place: Iran: Karaj | collected 2018-10
GGCGGTACTGCTTTATGTCCATCATTCTCTACATCCTCTGCGCCATTGCGTTCATCCCCGAAGTTCTCAGCGAGAAGCGCTAAGTCTATATTGTTTCACCTTATATCTTTTTCTATGCGTAGATTCATTCTCTCTTGCATCCTGATTCTTTCCGCATCCGTTGCTTTTGGCCAGAACAGAGGCTTCGAGAAAGCCGTCGAGGCCACCGGTGGCATCGGCCTCGACAAGTACCAGAAGTTCTCCTTCGGTGTGAACTTCGTCGGCGGCTACCGTATCAACGACTACTTCTTTGTCGGCGCAGGTGCGGGCTATGAGTACCTCGATGGACTCTACTACACCAGCTACGAGTATCACAGCGGAGCTGGCAACTCTTACCATGGCACCAGCAATGATGTCCGCAACAACATCAAGGTCTTAGGTCGCCTGAAGGCCAATCTCACCGCAACCAAGGTTTCGCCGTTCTTTGCCGTGGACCTGGGTGCCAACTTCGGTCTCAGCTCCAACGAGATCAAGATGGCCAATGGCTTCTACTTCGAGCCTTGCTTTGGCTGTGACTTTGCCCTGACTCCCAAACAGGCCATTTATGTCATGCTGGGCTACAACGGCATTGGCTACGACTACAAGGCCTTTGACACCACACTGGGCAGCGCAGGCTCCGAAATGCGACACGTCCTTGCCGGCAAGTTCTCTATCCATCTCGGTTTCCGCTTCTAATCCAACGTCTATGCAGGCTTATACCTTCACGCTCCGTTTCCGTTTTGACTCGTCCAAATGGCACGAGACAACCTTCCAGGCTCAGCTTTCCGACGAAGAGGTGGCCTTCGTCAAGAAGTACCTGAAGGAGAACGGGTATTATCCTTTCTGGGCATTTGAGTTCGACTGCCCGGCTATGTTTGAGCGCCTGATGGAGGCCCACATGGACGCCATTATTGCCTACGTGAACAAGGAACTCGTCGCCCCTGGCGAGAATCCTGTCACGAAGGAAACCGTTGACTGGGAGTGCGTTCCGTGCGACTTCGACTGGCCCGATGGCTTTCTTGCGTCATAATTTGCTAACTTTGTGATTATGATAGTTCCGTCCATGTCACATAGAGAAATCTACGACGCCTTGTTTGCCGATCGCGAGAAACTGCAAATCAAGGCGAAGGCCCTCATCCCCAAGATGATAAAACAATTCAAGAAGGATGGAAAATTTCCTTCGTGGAAATGGGCTGAATACACACATCAGAAGAGTCGGAACAAGTTTCTCATCATATACTATGTCCCCTCTGCCGATCAGGTTGAGAATCCCAAAGTCTCCTGGGTGGCTTTCATGGAAGAGGACAAACAGAGAGTTGTTATACAATGGGGATGCTGGCCATATAGGAGATTTGGTGCAATGGAAGTGATCATGGTCCGCGCAATCAGCTTGTACTGCCCACATTTCTTCCAGCGCTATAGAGAAAGGGTCTGGAACAATTCCAATATGCCTTATAACGACCTCCTTTGTCGGTATTTCTCGAGGAACAAGTCTGCTATTCCACTTAAACTGAGTGAAGACATCCAACGAAACTATAAGCAGTACGGAGAGTATTCATATTCTTTTCAGCAAGTGGATGGTGTCTGCTTTGTCGAACACGGAATGGAGGGAGATGAACTGACTATCGGGACACCGGAAGACAATACAATTGGTATCACTCTCTACTATACCATCGTCACTAATGCCATGATGACCGAGATTCAGAAAAATGCGGTCAACAGAGGAGGAAAAGAATACGTTTACAACCACTACAAGAGTTTGTTTGAGGATGCAATGAAAGACGCTATTTATCGTCGCCTCAGCCCCTTGTTCAATCAAAAATAGAAAGTTTATGACCAAAATGATTAGCATGGAAGAATGCGAATTAATAGGATCAAATACGGAGGATAAGGTCTTCAACAACATAGTGAATAAACTCAATGCCAGGCACCAATCAACAACAGGCTTGCGTTATTTTGACCAGTTGTCTATTGACCTTACCCAGGCCGAAGAAATTATGCAGGATTCCTTCCCGGAAGCCTATTCCGAGATTCAGAACCTTATGCACGAAGAATACCGTACCCTGGATGAACTCGAGCAGCACTGCCTCTTCATCTACCTCTTCACCAACGACAAGGACGAGAACGAAATTGTCGAATCCATGTCCTGGCACTTTGAGGAATGGATGGAAGACCGCGGCTACGACTTCCTGGCCAAAGCAAAGACCAACCCCAAATTAGCAAACTAATAAACCTTACAGCCATGAAAACCAATCGTTTCATCATCACCCTGATATGCTTCATGCTCGGCTTCGCAGCATGCGCTCAGCCCCCCTCGGCTTCTTCCAAGGTAGGGAAGCAAACCGAAGTTCTCGTTCCCGGATACAAGCTTTTCCCGACTACCAATATGTGGATCTTCCTCAAGTTGGACACCAGCAAAGGCCTCGTAAGCATGGTTCAGTACAGCATGGAGGACAAGAACCGTCTGGAGATTCCGATTAACTGTATTCCGTTTGCCAGCGGTGCAGACGCCATGCCTGGTCGCTTCAACCTCTACGCCACCCAGAACATGTGGACCTTTATCATGCTTGACGAGGTCGATGGACGCACCTGGCAAGTCCAGTGGTCCACAGATGGCAAAGAAGGCATAGTCCCCATCAATGCCGGTTCCAACATTTAAACCATCCTGAATACCAATGGGCCAAATCTATAAATAATCTGTCCCGTATGCGGCAAGAAATTCGAGGTAATGAAGGGAATCCTGATGAGCGAGTGTGCTTTGAATCCGATTCCCAAGGAAAGGCAGGAGGAACGCCCTTTAATTGCCCTAAATGCAAGCATCAGATGTCTGTAAAAGATCCGGACTTCAATGAACACGTTGAATCAATAATAATGATCGACTGAATGGAACAGAATATCTATACCGAGGAAGAACAATACTGGAGCCGTGGAGGCCATACCGGTATGCTGCCCACCAATATCACCCCGTCGCAGGTCAATGTCCTGGCCGATGGGGAAATCTTCGTCTTTGGCAGCAATTTCCAGGGCGCCCACATGGGGGGCGCTGCCAGAGTGGCCAAGGAGAAATACGGAGCCGTCTGGGGCATCGGTGAAGGCCTACAGGGAAAGTCCTACGCCATACCGACCATGGAAGGCCTGGAGAATCTTGCCCCGGCCGTCCAGCGCTTCACCTCCTTCGCCAGGCAGCACAAGGAGCTCAAATTCTTCGTCACCGCCATCGGCTGCGGCATTGCCGGCTATCAGCCCGAAGAGATTGCACCGATGTTTCTGGATGCGGCCTACCTTCCCAACGTCTATCTTCCGCTCTCGTTTTGGAAGATAATCATGCATATCCCTGCAGTGGAAGAGAGTGTCCGCACCTTTGCCCGGTCCGTCCTGGATGTCTGTCGATACGCCCACCGCAACAATCCGCCCACCTGGACCACCTCCACCGACGAAGCCCTCTTCAACGGCCTTGAACGTAACCAACAATGGCAGCTCGGCATCCTCCTGGGGGTCATTTCCCCGGCCGATGAAGAGCCGCAAACAAAGGCCCATCCGGATGAACTCCGAGAAAGAATCCTTGAGGAATTAAAGAACGCATAAAAAACTATATGGAAACAAGAGAGTATAAGGGCTTGTGGTGGCTGCCTGAGAACCCTGAACATAAGGTGGCGGGCATTCTATATTATACACCAGGAGAAGAGCTAAGACTCGAGCTAATCGGCTCGTTCGATATTCAACATCCAGTAGGAATTGCTGCCATTATGAATGTTAAAAGAGAGGATGTCATTTGGGGACAAGCATCAGATGGCACGTTCATTACACTACTAGATAATGGATGTAAGATCTCACACAGAGGCAGTGCAGAATTCTCGACGGTAGTATACAGCGCAAGAGAGGTTGCTATTGGTCTGCATATCGATAGCGTAGATGAAAAACGGTTCTTTATGGGAATTGCAAGGATTCCAGAGCTGTCTTACTTTCTTTATCCCGCTGCTGTCGAGCAAATCTGGACCGACACCGAAAAGGGGCACGGCATTTACATCAAGTATGAGGACCCCAAACAGGAAGAAAGAGAAGTGGGTAAGACTGATGTAGGAAATGGTTTATCTATTAGCCTATGCAGAAATGCCTCGTTCAGTAGTGGAGAATTCTCATTCAAGCCCACTTTTGAACAATATACGTCACTTCAAATTTCAAGCATTGAGCCCGTTTCATTTAAGCAATTATATGAAGCTATTGTTAGGTATGAAAGGTTCCTCTCGCTTGCCACATTACGTGAGGTGGGGTATACTGAACTACACTTGTATTCAGAGGATTACAAAGTAAAAATTGGTGATGGGAACTACCGTCATAAACCGGTCATTGTTGATACGACATTCCATCAGAAACCATCGGATAAGAAGATTGACAGATACAAGTTCCTGTTTGCCTATGAGCAAATATCGGAGCGCTATTCAGAAGCGCTTAAGAAGTGGTACACAGAAGACGAACAATTCAATGCTATCCGGGGGCATTTCTTGGATTCCATAGATTACCATGGTCCATTCTCATACATCAATTTCCTGGTTGCCATACAAGCTGTTGAAGGGTATGGACGCCGATATTTGGGAGAGGAGATTAAAGCATATCGTAAGACATTGACTGGAGAACAGAAGAAAAAAGCATTGCTTAATATCCTCACAACAGTTTTTAGCCAATACCAAGGGGTGAGGAAAGTCAAACAAGATACTAATCTTGAAGCCATTGTTGAAGCCAGAAACTATCATTCTCATCTTCTCCCAAGGAAAGGTCAGCCTTTGGTTAATATGGAAGATTTGTATTATCTAACAGATGAACTTAGGAAAGTGCTTGTTTGTTGTGTTTTATCATATCTAGGATTCACTGTCGCCGAGATCGATGGCTTAACATATTCATCAAACAACGAGTTATTTCAGGATTGGTAGTTAAAGCATAAAAGGCCATGAAACTCGAAGAAGCCATAGTCTACCTCCTGGCCAACTCCGGCCACGGCATGAAGACCGAGCAGATTGCACGGGAAATCAACGAGCGCAAGCTGTACGAGCGCTGGGATAAGTCGCCGGTGACGGACAAGCAGGTCTATGCCGTGATTATGTCCCACCCGGATACCTTCGTCAAGTCGGAGGGCCGCATCCGATTAATCATATAAGGCCATGATCGGCTAATACCCATTCATAACGCGCAGAAGCGCCTGGCCTCGCGGGCAACATTGTCATCAGCGTAGGCCTGCGGGTGGATTTTTTTTATTTTAAGAGCAGTTTTTGTGATCCAACGGGTAAAATTGTCGAAATCTACTCTCCGAGCGCTTTCTCCATGGCATCCATGGCCACCACTGTCGATGAGGCTCATTACCGCGTTGGTGACAGAGTTCATCGTTTTTGTAAACTTTCACTCTGTCCGACTTTTAAGGATAGCTACACTGCCAAAATGCCCACGCCACAGGGAGGCAAAAGAAAACAAGCTTGTCGTTTATTGGGTTGGTATTTCGGCGGAAACATCGTATATTTACACAACCCAAACAACACCGCCACGCATGAATCCGGTTTCGCAAAGGCTCCTGAACCAGCAGCTTATCTGCCCGCAGTTCAACGCTCCACACGACGTCGTCGCGTGGATGGGGGCGATGCAGGGGCAGGAGTACCGGCTCATGCGGTGGGCCGTGGGGATGCGCACGAAAAAGCCGTCGGCAAGGGCCTTCGCGGAGGATTACAACGCCGGCCGCATCGTCCGCGGACACCTGTTCCGCACGACCTGGCAGCTGGTTGCCGGGGAGGATTGGGGCTGGATGCTGGAGTTGTGCCGGACCAACGCCCTGCGCGGACTGGCCGGTTGGATGAAAAGCAACGGGGTCAGCATCCCCTCCAGCGAGCAGGATGCCGTCCATCAGATCTTCAGCGACCACCTTTCCCGCCACCGCATCGCGCAGAAGGCCGATTTTGCCGCCGCCGTTGCCGATAAAGGCCTGTCCCTGGACGACCACCGGCTGTCCTATCACATCCGCCTGGCCGAGTACTCCGGGCTGCTCTGCAGCGGCGACCTCTTCCCGATGAAACACAGCTATGCCCTTGCGGCCGGGAAACTGCCGGCGCACAGCCCGGTCCCCAGGGACGAAGCCCTGGCCCGCCTGGCCCTGAAGTATTTCCGCAGCCACGGCCCCGCCACCCTGGAGGACTTCGTCTGGTGGAGCGGCCTCGGAATCAACGACTGCAGGCAGGGAATCGGCGCCATCGGGACGGAACTGGTCCGGGAACGCTGGAAGGGCCTCGCCTTCTTCCGCCACCGGGACAGCCGCACCCGCGGATTCCGCAGCGGCACGGTCACGCTGCTCCCCTCCTACGACGAATACCTCATCGGCTACAAGAGCCGGCAGGTGTCCCTGCATCCCGACCATTCCGCCCGCGCCCACAACAGCACCGGCAATTTCTGGCCGGTCCTCCTCCTGGACGGCGAGGTCGTCGGCAACTGGTCCATCCCCGGCGGCATGCCCGCGGTGGACCTGTTCCATCCCGAAGCAAAGCCGGACGAGTCGGCCCTGAATGAGCAGATTGCAAGCTATTTCCATTTCCTCAACCGATAGAAACCCATGGCAAGCATCTATGTCGCCTCCAGCTGGAGGAACCGCTATTATCCCGAAGTGGTCACACGCCTCCGGGAGGCAGGCCACCAGGTCTATGACTTCCGCAACCCGCCCCACGGCGGTGCCGGATTCCACTGGACGGACGTGGACGAAAAAGCCCCGGAATGGACGTTTGACGAATATGCCGAGGGATTGCACCATCCGCTGGCAGAAAGGCAGTTTGCGGCGGATTTAGCGGCATTGGAGGGCGCGGATACCTGCGTCCTCGTGCTGCCGTGCGGACGGAGCGCCCACACCGAGGCCGGCTGGATGGCCGGCGCCGGCAGGCGGGTCATCGCCTACATCCCGGAAATGGTCGAACCGGAGCTGATGTACAAGCTATTCGACCGGGTGGTCGGGAACCTGGACGACCTGCTCGCGTGTCTCTGACTTTCAGGCCATGATCGGAGAAATGCATATCGGCGGCCGGAAATGCCGGCTCTTCGGGTCGGAGCGGCCGGCATGCATCCTGGTGCAGCCGTCGGCGCGGCATGAGAATGCCACGCTGGAGGCAGAAGCCGCGCAGATTGCGGCGCAGGCGCCGGTGCCCTTCGTCCTCTCGACCATCGAGCTGGAAGACTGGATCGTGGACCTGATGCCATGGCCGGACGGGAACATTTCACGGGACCCGGAGGCCGGGAAACACGCCCAGGAGACGCTGCAGTACATCCTCATGGAACTGGTTCCGGAGTTGCAGCAACGCTTCGGTCCCCTGCCGGTGATTCTCGGCGGCTATTCCCTGGGCGGGCTTTTCGCCCTCTGGGCATCGGCGCAGACGGATACGTTCAAGGCCGTTGCGGCGGCCTCCCCTTCCGTCTGGATCCGCGACTGGCTGCCCTTCGCGAAAGAGCATGCGCCGCTGGCCGGGTATGTGTACCTCAGCCTCGGAGACCGGGAGGAACATGTCAGGAATCAGGCGATCGCCCGCGTCGGTGACCGGATCCGGGAACTGCACGCACTGCTCCAGACCCGGTCAGGGCCTGATTACAGCACACTCTTCTGGGAAGAAGGGAACCACTTCACCGACAACGAAGGACGCCTCGCGCGCGCCTTCCTCCGGTGCATGGAGCGGATTATTCTCCCGTTACCCGCTCAAAATCCACGTGACCGCCGTCCTTGTTCTTCATCTCCAGCTTCCCGTCCGTGATGCCTAAGACCAGCAGCTGGTCGTTCAACCAGGCATCCTGCCAACTGGCCTTCCAGGTTCCGGGCATGAATTTCTCCATATTGGTATAATAGGCGGACTCCCCTGCCTGCTGATAAAACATGTGAACTCCGTCCAGCGACTGGATGACGATGTCCGGATAACCGGAGCCGTCATCTGACGTAATGATCAGCTTGGACTCAACCACAGGCCTCGTAAGTCACTGGGTTACAGGACACCGTTGGAATATTGTAAACAATTATTTAACTTTGACTTTTGAAGTGTGTGGCACTTCTAAATTGAATTCACCACGAAAGATATGAAATCCTTCCTGCACTTCCTTCGGATTCCCGCTGCCATATTACTTGGCGCGGCCCTGCTGTTTGCCTGCGACCCCCCAGGCCTTGAACCTGAACCCGACCCCGATCCGGATCCGGTCGTAACCCCGCCTGACCCCTCGGTGGAATTGACTTTATCCGTTGACAATCTGATTGTATCTTCATTCGGCGGGACCTATTCTTTCACGGTAACCACCAACCAGGACAACTGGACCGCCACGAGCGGCGACGATTGGATCAGCGTGAGCACCAGCGGTTCCAAGGCGACCGTAACTGTACTGGAAAACACCGGCGGAGAGCAGCGCAAGGGAAAGGTGAGCGTTTCAGCGGGAGGCAAGGAGATCGGCGTTTCCGTGAGTCAGGAGGCGGCCGAGGGGACACCGCCCGGGGGCGAGAGTATGAAGGTCAGTTATACGCTGAAGGAAGGCACGACAATCGCCCCCAAAGCCCTCGCCTCCTATATCAAAGCGCACAATGCGGAGGCACTCACCTTCACCATCAGCAAGGACGTGCCCAAAGAATTGCTTCCGGCTACCAATGCCCCGCTGATTATCAACACCCCGACGAGCGTCCTTCCCGGCGGCCTGCTTGGTGTTATCCACTCGGTGGAGGAGGCGGCCGACGGATATGTCGTGGAGTACTCCAAGGTAAATTTCACGACGATCTTCAAAGATCTTGACCTGGACACGGACGAGATCGACCTCGACCGGTACGTGACCCGCATCGAAGACGCCGAGGGCAATGAGGTGCCCTTCACGAAGACGAAAGCCTCCGCCCAGACATCCTTCCATATCAACATACCGATGAAGGGATGGGACCTGCCGGCAGGCTTCACCCTGACACCCCAGATGGCCCTTGACATTGCCCTCAAGATGCAGATGATCGTCGGTGATTACAAGATCTCCACGCTCAACCTCAAAGTGGACCTGGACGTCACTTTCGGGGCGGAACTCGAGCTCAAATACGAGGGCAGCGTCCAAAAGGATTACAAACTGATGTCCCTGTATTTCGCAGCCATCCCGCTCGGACCCGTCGTGCTCACCCCCGCCATCGACATCTATGCCATCATCGGTGCGGACGGCTCGGTCACCTTCACCGCCTCGGCGACAAACGTCCTGCATAGCGAGGCGGCGTTGCATTATGACGAGCAAAACGGACTAAGCGGCGATTTCAAGGCAGACCCTCCGGATTTCGGCAAAACCCGGTATGCGGCAGGCGTTACGCTTGACGGCGGTATCAGCTACGGACTCGGCATAGGCCCCTCCATCGGCATCTATACCGATGTCATCCAGGCCGGCCTGACCGTCAATCTGCGGCAGCGGGAGGGCCTCAGCACCAAGTTCGACCTCCTCGCCCTGTATGCCAGCCATAATAAGATGGATGATGCCATCTCATCCGCCCTTACCAATGCCGAGTATTCCATTTCCTGGCTATTGGACGCCTCCCTGCACTTCCGCGCCCTGGGCGCATCGAAAGATTACGATATCCCTTCCATTACCCTCGACGGAGAGTCATACAAGCTCTTCCCGCCCATCGACTATAAAGATGTGGAGATGCTCCAAGATGCTGGCAAGTTCATTGTCAAGGCGAAGGTGTCCGGTCCATCGATGATCTCGGGCAGCAGGGGTTCCGATACCGGAGAACTGGTCTTGCGGATTTATGAGTCCGGGGCAGCTTCGGCATCCAAGGTATTCGACTTTGACCTGACTGCAGACAAGGCGCAGGCCCTTTGGGACGACAAGGATAATCCGCAGACCATTCAGGCAGAAGTCTCCGGGTTGGAGAACGGCAAGGAGTATTTTGCTTCGATCTGTCTGAAAATGGGCGACAGTTACCTGCCACTCCTCCAATTAGGCAAGCTCTTCTTCCTGGACAGCAAGACCTTGCAGGCAATCCGAGGCATTCTTTCCGACATCAAGGCTTGCGCCGCAAACGAATGGGAAGGTTGCAACTGGGATGATGAGACGCTCCCGGTCCTGGCTTATAAACACGTCAACGTATACACGCCTTCGGATGGTGTAGTGATGCTTAATGTCGGAATAGCGGGAGCCTGGCAACTCGGCGAGAACCTGATTGTCAAGAATCATTCTGCCGACCTGAAGAATTTTAGATGGTGGCTGGACATTCGGGGGAATCCACAGCAGCATTTCGATACGATCGCCCTGGAAGACGTATGTCTGGATCGTTTCCAATATGATGAAATCAATCATTTTCAGAACCCCGATGACACCAAGGCGTTTATCTGCCATTCCCCTTATTTCAGCGGCACCTATCCGAGAGTATCGGAAAGACTGGACCTCAGCGGAAGTGGCTATTGGCAGTTCTGGTCTGAATCCTGGCACGAAGCCACTGAGATTGTTCTTGACAATTGCCAGTATCTTGAGCAACTATGCCTGATAACGGAAGAAGGCCATTCCGTCGCATCGCTTTCTGCCAAGAATTGCCCTGCACTCGAGTTATTGAAGCTGAGTGGGAACATTGATATTTCTTCGAAGGCTATTGGGGAAATCATCAGTTCTGCCAGCGGTAAAATGAGCTTGACGCTCTTCCTCGCCCAGGGGCTTGACGCCCTGACTATCGGGAACGGCGTGCGCTACGCCCAGTTATCCAACGTCCAAACGCTTGGTGCGTCCAATGCCGGCAATCTGGAAGAATTAGTCGTCCAGAAAGGCGTATCCCACTTATCCGTTTCAGATTGTCCGAAACTTGAAAAGCTGTCCGCTTCCTCCTACGCCGGCGAAGGAACCCTGGAATCTTTCAGCATTTCCGGCACCCCGATCATCAGCAACCTGGGTATTAATGGTCACCAAAAACTGAAGATGACGGTCCCTGCGGTATTCGACCAGATGAGAAAAGCAGGCAAGATGCTTAGTTACGATATCCGGTACGAATACATCTGGGGCAGCACCGATGAGGGCTCTTCCTTCACCACGGTAGATGCTTATGGCAACACCCTCACCTGGCATCTGGCAAAATACGACTCCGATACAGGCGAATATATCTACTACCGCGACCGTGGCTACGGCTTCTACTACTCCGACGAGCCCGGCCGGGGTTATCATCTGAAAGATTAAATAGCTATCTTCTTTCTCCGCTCTTGCGCGCGATAGTTCAATTATTTGACTATCTTTGTAACGAACCATAACGCCACCAACATGCGCCATTCTTTCCCTTTACCCACCCTTCTGCTCGCGGCCATGGTATTTGTCGCCGGCTGCAAAGATAAAGAGAACCCCGACGAGACCAAATATCAACTCTCCGCTGAACCGCAAAGCCTCATCTTCCTGGGCTCAGGCGGCAGCCAGACCGTTTCGGTCACCACGGACGCCCCGTCCTGGACGGCCTCGCCGTCTGAAACGTGGATCACCACGTCCACTTCGGGGGACAAACTGACCGTAATGGTGAGTGAGAATAAGACGAACGAAAGCCGGAAAGGCAGTGTAAAGATTACGGCAGGTTCCTCATCCACAGATATTTCCGTTACGCAGGGCGGCAAGGTGAACCGGCCGGCGGACGATCCCTATCCGGAGGCCGAATACGGACTCGCGGACCATACGGTCTTCGTCCCCGAGAGCATGTGCAAGGCCATCACCTCGGCCGATCCCGATGCCAAGACCTTTACCGTCCCCATCTCGAAAACCGGGAACATCAAGCCGGAAAAAGGCCTGAAACTGATCATGAACACCCCGACCGATGTATTCCCCGACGGCCTCCTCGCGGAGGTCACCGACGTCCGGGAGTCCGGCGGCAACTATGTGGTCTCCTACCGCATGATCGCCCTGGAAGAGGCATTCACCGACCTGCGCATCGACGAGACGGAACTGGACCTCAGCAGCCATCTCCTCAGGATCGAGGATGCGTCCGGCAAGGAAGTCCACTTCACCCGGACCCGCGACATCGACAAGAAAACGTATCACATCGAGATCCCGGCTGCCAGCTGGCCGCTTCCCTTCGCCGGACTGGAGATCGCGCCCATCATGTCTGCCGACGTGACGATGACCCTCCAGACCGTCATCTCCGGCGGGGACATGTACGCCTTCAACATGAACGTGCAAACGGACCTGCACATCGGCGCGACGGTCGCCATGGGCGCGGAAGGCAAGGTCATCGACGAGCGGAAACCGCTCTATACCATGTTCTTCGCGGCAATTCCCGTGGGTCCCGTGCTGGTCACCCCGTTCATCCAGCTCTCCGCCGTCTATTATGTCTCCGGCAAGGTCAGCATCGAAGCCACGGTCAAGTACCACACCGTCCAGACCCAGGGGGTCCATTACGACATCAACACGGGCTGGAGCGCCAATGATTTCTCTGCAAGGAACAACAACGGGGAATGGGAGGAAGTGAGCATCTCCCCGAAGATCGAGGGCAGCGTGGCCTACGGCCTCGGCCTGGGCCCCTATGTGGGCATCTACGGCAAGGTGGTCGCCGTCGGAGTGAGTTTCGACACCCTGATCAAGGAAACGGTGAGCGAGGCCTTCGACCTCCTGAACGGGGACCCCTCCCAATACCTGGACTGGAGCTTCATCCGGCACCTCCAGAACATCGAATACACCGGCGCGGTGGTCGGTGCCGCCTCCTTCGACGTCGAACTGGTCGGGCTGGACGCCGCTTCCATCGAGTCGCCGGAATTCACCCTCGCCTCCAATACGATCAAGATCCTTCCCTTCGTCAATGACAACTTCTCCTTCGAGCGCACCGACGAGGGGATGGAACTGACCATCGAGGTGGAGAATCCGCATTTCATCACGGGCGGCGTCTACGCGCTGTTCAAGGAGAACGCCGAGTCCCCGGATTCCGAAGCGCGCAAGGTCCGTTTCATCGGCAGCCAGGATGATCTCGCCGGATTGAACAGCAAAGTGTACAAGAAGGTGACCCTCAAGACCACCGCCGACCTGGACGAGGAGGATGGCGACCTGCAGTATGCCGACATCCTGCTCGAATCCTCCATGCTCAGTTCCCCGGTCTGCCTCGCATCGCTGGAGCAGCAAGATGACGACACGGAGGCCCGCGCCGCCCTGCTGAAGATCCTGGAGGACCTCTACAGGGCCCGCGACGGCGAATGGGACGGCTGCAACTGGTTCACAACCAACCGGCCGGTCAGCACGATGAAGAACATCCGGATGTCGTACCGGAACGGGGAGTTCCGCTACCGGATCACCCTCCCCGCCGACTGGAAGGTGGGGAAAGACCTCTATGTGGGGAACTACTCCGAGAACGCCGCCCGGTTCGGCAGCTGGACCCTGGTCTTCGAAGGCGGTTCCGGCAGCGCGATCGAGAATTTCAGCATCCAGGACGCCCATTTCAAGCGGACGACCCTCGACAACGACATCATCGACTATTTCTGCGTGAACAGCCCGCTCTGGGACAGCGTGGAGGACATTCCGGCCAGCGTACGCCTGCTCGACCTCTCCCGGACGGCCATTACGGAGTTCGCCTCCTCCCGCATCGGCGACAACCTGCGCGACGTGATCGTCGCCGACTGCAAGTCGCTCAAGACCCTGACCCTCGGGCCGAACGCCGCCCCGAACGTCTCCAACCTGCTGTACACGGCGACGGGCTGCGACCTCCTGGAAAGCATCACCCTCCAGCACATCGATTTCGAGAAGACCTACTTCCTGCACAACGAGCGGGGCAACGGCAAGGCCGAACTGGTCATCGACCGCTGTACGCTGGATGACAACGATTTCCCGGGGAACTTCCCTTCCGTGCGGATCGCCAATTCCACGTTCGGCACCCTGTCCTTCGAGGACAACAAGGTGACCGAAAGCGTCGACCTCCGCGATTCGAAGGGGAAGGGGCTGTTCGTAAAGAAGTGTCCCAAGATGCGTTCCATCCTGTGCCCCGACTCCGGCATTTCCACGTTCGTGGTGGAGAATCTCCCGGATATGAACTATATCGACGTGGAGAACAACGACAAACTGCTGAGCCTGGTGCCCGAGGTCTTCGACCAGATCCAGGACCGCGGCGGCACCGTCCGGTACGACATCCACTACGCATATGAGGATGACGGCTCCGGCGTCATCCGGTTCACGGACAACGGCTACGGTTTTTGGTACGAGAACGAACCCGGCTGCGGATTCCACGGCAAGGAACCGCCGGAGGATGAGGATGAAGGGTATGTGATCCATCCCGGCGAGGGTGCCGCCCGCACCGCGTTCCGGAAGGTCCTCCAGGACCTGTACCGGTGCCGGAAGGGCGAATGGGAAGGCTGCGACTGGCTGGACGGCAGCAAAGGGCTCGGAAGCCTGCAGAACGTCAGCGCCCCCGAGACCGAAAGCGCCAATGAGACCTACACCGTCACCATCCCCGAAAACTGGCAGTTCGGTCCGGATGTGCTCGTCAAGAAGCACAACAAGCAGCCGACCCAGCAGTACGGCGGGGAAACCGGCCACTATGAGGACTGGGTGCTGCGGGTGCAGGGAGAGAGGACCTACAACAGCATCACCATCTCGGATCCGCGCTGCTACCAGGTCGTGATTCCGGGTGAAGCCCAGACCTTCGCCGTCCACAGTCCGGGCTTCTTCTTCCAGGCGCGCGGCAGCGAGCCGTACAAATACCGCTCGATCGAGATCCCTTCGAAGATCCACACCCTCGACCTCCGCGGCTGTGGCAGCTACGAACTGGATTACAACTGGGACTATGCCCATATGCCCAAGGTCATCAAGATGCGCCGCTACGACGGCAAGGACACCGGCGGCTCCGATCCCCGGGTCTACGTCACGTTCAGCGACCCGACACCCCAGCCGATGCCGTCCATCACGATCGAGGGCAACGGCTACCGGATCGGCGTCACCAACGCGACACTCCCCTACGGCGAACTTCCCGTCAAGGTGGACAACCTGCTGGGGCTTTGCCTGTACAGCTGCAAGGGAGACATGATCTACGCCCCGGAGAACGTCAAGTACATGGCCGTCGGAGCCGAGAGCGGGTACACGGTCAATAACATGCCCCTCGCCGAAGGCATCTCGAGTATCAAGGAAGTCAAGGTCCAGGACAAGCCGCTGATCCTCGGCGTGGACCTGAAAGTGGAGGAAACGGCCACGGTCGAATCCTGTCCGCTGCTCGAAGATGTCTACGGCCATGCCGGTTTCACCTACACGGTGCGTTCCTGCCCCGCCGTCGACTACATCGGCGTGAGTGCCCGCGACCTCAAGATCCAGGATTGCGAAAAACTGAAAAATCTCTACTATCCGGACACCTACGGTTCCGTGAACAACCTGGAAGCGGACAACTGCCCCGCCCTGGAAGAAGTTAATTTCAAGAGGAATACGGCCCTCCAGAGCATCAACCTGACCAATGTCCCTGCCCTGAAGGACGTGGACCTGGGGCGCTGCACCAGCCTCACGATGGCCGTCCCTTCGTTCTTCTTTGAGATATGGAACCGCAACGGCCATCTCGATTACGAGGAGCGGTACACCTATACTTACGGCTCAGGCCCTTACACCACCGCGCAGGGCCACAAGTTCGACTACACCGACAATGGGTACGGCTTCTACTTCGCCGATGAACCGACGCGCGGTTACCACCGATATGAGTATTAGGACCGGACAGATCATGACCAGATTCTTTATCCTCATCCTTACCGCCGCAGGCCTGGCAACAGCCTGCGGCGGTTCCGGCGATGCCGCCATCGGGGTCTATCCGGGCAATCCGGAGGAGGATTTTGCCCCGGCGATGGTTCCGGGCGGACCGCAGTACCGGAACATCGCACTGCAAAGGGCGGCGAAGCATTCCTCCGCCATCGACCTGGACCAGGCGGCCCAGCTGGCCACGGACGGCATCCGCGCCGGCGAGGCCGGCTTCCGGAGCGCCTGGAAGAGCGCCGGGAGCCGGAACGAGTGGATCTCCGTCGACCTGGGCGCTGTGTCCACGGTGGACAAGGTGGTTTTCCATTGGCTGAACGCACCCGTGTCCGGACGGCTGCTCATCTCCTCCGACGGCACGCGGTGGAAAGCGGTCGCGACCCTCGGCGCCGAAGCGGAAATCCGCTTCCGGAAGGCCCGGGGACGCTATGTCAAGGCCATGCTCGATACGACCGCCGACGGCAAACCCTTCGAGCTGGAGGAATGGGAAATCTGGGGCAGCGGCGGCGTGAAGGCGCAGCCGAAACCCGCACCGGCGCGGAAGGGCCGCGAGCAGGAACTCGCCGGCGGCGCATGGAAACTGGTCCGCGCATCCGCCCTGGAAGACAGGCCCGATACCGGCATCCGGCTCTCCTCCCCCGGCTATGACGATTCCGCCTGGATGGCCGCCACCGTGCCGGGGACAGTACTGGGCTCCTATGTCGCCACAGGGGCCGTCCCGGAGCCGAACTTCGCTGAGAATCAAGTTTATATTTCGGACTCCTACTTCAACAGCGACTTCTGGTACCGGACGGTCTTCGCGGCGCATCCGGACACGCCGCGCCAGTTCCTCCATTTCGACGGCATCAATTACAAGGCCCGCATCTACCTGAACGGCATGGAACTCGGCGGGATCGGGAGCGCCTTCGACGCCGCCCGGTTCGACGTGACCGGCCTCCTGCGGGACGGGGATAACTACCTGGCTGTCAAGATTATCCACAATCCCCACTACGGCGAGCCCAAGCTGCAGGACGCCTTCTCCCCCAAGCACAACGGCGGCGTCCTGGGGGCGGACAACCCCACGATGCACGCCACGATCGGCTGGGACTGGATTCCGACGGTCCGCGGGCGGAATATCGGCATCTACGACCGGGTCTTTCTCCGCTTTACCGGCGAGGTGACGGTGGACGATCCCTTCGTCCGCACGGAACTGCCCCTGCCGGACACGACAAAGGCCACCCTCTACGCCGGCACCACCCTGACCAATCACACGGAAAAACCCGTCCAGGGCATGCTGAAGGCCGCTTTCGGCGACTGCGCGCTGGAGCAGGAGGTCCGCCTGGAAGCCGGTGAAAGCCGCCGGATCGAGCTCGCCCCCGCCCTGCTGGAGCACCCGCGCCTCTGGTGGCCCAACGGCTATGGAGAGCAGAACCTTTACCCCGTCACTTTCCTGTTCCAAGCCGGGGAAACGCCCTCCGACAGCGTCGCGTTCCTTTCCGGCGTCCGGCAGATGGACTATACGACGGAGCCCTATACCTCGCCCAAGGGGGATTATTTCTCCGGCCGCAACCAGCAGCAGCGGCTCAGTCTCTTCATCAATGGCCGCCGCTTCATCGGCTTCGGCGGAAACTGGGGCTATCCGGAGCATCTCCTCCGCTACCGGAGCCGGGAATACGACATCGCCGTGGGCTACCACGCCGCGATGAACTTCACGATGATCCGCAACTGGGTCGGCATGACCGACAACAGGGCCTTCTACGAGGCTTGCGACCGCCACGGCATCCTCATCTGGCAGGATTTCTGGCTGGCGAACCCGGCCGACGGGCCGGACCCGACGGATCCGGAGCAGTTCAACGCCGTGGCGACCCGCTATGTCCGCCGTATCCGCAACCATCCTTCCGTGGGCCTCTACGTCGGCCGCAACGAGGGCTATCCGCCCGCGGAAATCGATGATTATCTGAAGGATATGGTGTCGAAGGAGCATCCCGGGCTCTGCTATATCCCCCACTCCGGGACGGACGGGGTCAGCGGCGGCGGCCCCTATCGCGCCCTGCCGGTCAAGGAATACTTCGAACTGCGCGGGGACGACCGGCTGCACAGCGAGCGCGGCATGCCCGCGGTCATGAACTATGAGAACCTGGTCCGGACGATGGGCGCCGGGAACGTGGAGCCCGTCAGCACGCTGGCGCATCCCAATGCCATGTACGGCCTCCACGACTGGACACTCGGCGGGGTCAAAGGCGAATGGTGCGCGCAGTGGACCGACAGCTTCAACCAATTGCTGGAGAAGGACTTCGGCGAGCCCGCGGATGCCCGGGAATTCGCGTACCTCGCCCAGTGGGTCAATTATGCCGGGTACCGGGCCATGTTCGAGTCGCGGAGCGGATTCCGGCGCGGCCTGCTGCTCTGGATGAGCCACCCGGCCTGGCCGTCGATGGTCTGGCAGACATACGACTACTATTTCGAGCCCACGGGCGCCTATTTCGGCTGCAAGAAGGCCTGCGAGCCCCTGCATATCCAGCAGAACGCCCTGAAGGGCACCGTAGAGGTCGTCAATTACCATGCAGGGGCGCGGAAAGGCCTGGTCGCGACCGTCCGCTACCTGGACATGTACGGACAGGAACGCGATACCCGGCGCACGGAACTGGACATCGACGAGGACCAGACCGTCACCTGTTTCCAGCCGGATTCCGCGAAATCCGACGCCTGTTTCATCAAGCTAGAACTATCTGACAGACAAGGAAATATCCTTTCCGACAATTTCTACTGGAAAGAAGGCGGCCTCCAGGAGCTGAAGACGCTCGGGAAGACCCGTCTCCGCATCTCGCTCCGCCGCGTCTCCCCCACGCAGTACAAGGCGCGGGTCGAGAATACGGGGAAGGTCATCGCCCTGATGGTCCGGCTGAAAGCGGTGGACAGCGCCACGCGCGACCTGGTCCTTCCCGTCCGCTATTCGGACAACTATTTCTTCCTCCTGCCCGGTGAAAGCAGGGAGGTGGCCATCGGCATCGAATCCTGCCGCGGCCACCTCCGTCTGGAAGCCGAAGGGATGAACCTCTAGGAGGCCTCCCGGCAAGCCGCCTCTTCCTTCTCGAGCTGGGTGTAGGCCACCTTGCCGACGAGGGTCGTAGGCAGGCTCTCGCGGAAGACGATCTCGGACGGGAGGGCATATTTCGCGATGTGCTTCTTGCAATAGGCCATCAGGTCGGCGAGCATCGCGTCGTCGCCCTTGTAGCCGTCCCGGAGGACGACAAAGGCCTTGACACGCTGCATCTTGAGCGTGTCGGGGATGCCGATGACGCAGCTGCGTTGCACGGCGGGATGGCCTTCGATGATGTTCTCGAGCTGGGACGGATAGACATTGTAGCCGCTCGTGACGATCATCCGCTTGATCCGCTGGCGGAAATAGACGAATCCTTCCGTGTCCATGACGCCGAGGTCGCCGGTATGGAGCCAGATGTGGCCGTCGGCATGGGTCCGCATCGTCTGCCGGTTCTCCTCCTCGTGCCCGATGTAGCCGAGCATCATGGACGGGCCCGTCAGGCAGATCTCGCCCTCCTCCCCGTACGGGACCTCGTCACAGGTGCCCGGGCGGCAGATCTTGAAGTAGGTATCCGGGAAAGGAATGCCGATGGAGCCCTCTTTCTCCTTATTATAAGGTGTTAAGCAGCAGGCGGTTACGCACTCAGTCGTACCGTAGCCTTCGCGCACGCGGACGCTCGCGTTGTGCTCGGCGAGGAACTTGTCGAACTTCTTCTTGAGCTCGATGGTCAGCGAGTCGCCGCCGGAGAAGACCCCGCGGAGGCAGGACAGGTCCGCACCGTCGAGATAGCGGTTGCGGGTGATGGCCTCGAAGAGGGTCGGGACGCCGGCGATGAAGTTGGGCTGCGTCTTGCGGATGAGTTTCGCGTAGCTCTTCACATTGAAGCGGGGCACGAGGATGGACGTGCCGCCGGAATACATCAGGGTATGGATGCAGACGCCGAGGCCGAAGCCGTGGAACACGGGCATTGCGGCGAGCATCTTGGAGTGATGGACCTCCTTGTTGGCCATGGTCTCCGTCTGGAGGGCCAGGGCGTTAAAATTCAGGTCGGAGAGCATGATGCCCTTGGTCGTGCCGGTCGTGCCGCCGGAAAAGAGGACGACCGCTTCGGTACGGTAATCCTTCTTCGCGACATAGCCTTCCGTCACCGTCTCCCCGAGGGCCATGAAATCCTTCCAGACCATGTCCCCCTCCCCGTTCACCTTCGGGAACTTCCGCTCCGTCAGCCACTTCTGACCCAGGCTGAGCGGGAAAGGCAGCTCGTCGGAAACGCGGCAGACGATGAGTTTCTCGACCGGGCGCATCTTTTTGACCTCCAGGAATTTCCCGTAGAACTGGTCCAGCGTCACAGCGATGCTGCAGCCGGCCTCATTCATGAAGAAGGTCAGTTCGGACACGGCCGAAAGCGGATGGACCATCGTGGGGACGGCGCCGATCCGGTTGAGCCCGTAGAGGCAGAAAACCGCCTGGGGCACATTGGGAAGGCACACGAGCACGCGCATGCCGGGACGCACGCCGAGTGCGTAGAAACTGCGCGCGGTCCTGTCGATTTCCGCGGCGAGCCGGTTATACGAAGTCGCCTTGCCCATGAAGGTCAAGGCAGGGAAATCTTGCTCATTCCCAGCCGTTTCCAGCACGGCTTCGGAAAGGGTCTTTTCGCTGTAGTCCAGGTTTGGGGCCACCTCGCCGTAGCTCTCCAGCCACGGCGCAGCGACATTGTCAAGTTTGTATTGCATGATAGGATAACGGGCTTAGTCGATCTCGATGGGGGTTGCCGCCGGAAGGTCCAGGAGTTCCGGTTCCGCAAAGATTTTCCGGACGAGCCGGAGGGTCTTCGCGAAATAATAGCCGTCGGCGATGCGCTCGTCGATGGTCAGGCCAAGCTTGATGGTGTTTCGGAGTTCATAGGTCCCGTCCTCCTTGAAGAACGGGCGGAGTTTCTTTTCGCCGATGGTGACGAAGAAGGAGATGGTGCCCCAGTTGAACAGGTGATGGTAGTCGGCGTTCATCTTGATGGAGCCGAGATTGGTCACGTAAACGCTTGCGTAGCAGGGGTCATCGACGGCGAGCGCCTTGGGATAGATGCCGTAGTACTCGAGCTTCTTCAGCGTCCATCCGAGGAGGCGGAACAGCGGGCGCGGCAGGTGGCTGACGAATTTCAGGATGTCGTCCACCCCGACGCCGGACTTGTCCGAACGCACCTTGGTGACGAATTTCTGGACATAGGTATGGACCTGTTCCATCGGGGACTCCCCTTCCGGCCGGAGGACGAATTTCGCCATCGCCTCCTCCGCGTCGTCGGCGAACTTGCGCTTGACGTTGAAGGCGACCTGGATGTCCTTCCTTTCATAATAATGGCCGCCGGCGATGAAATAGTTCATCTTGGGGCGCAGGAGCACCGCCTTGGCCAGGGCCGCGGTAATGAAATGGAACCAGGTATATTTGAATTCGGGATGGTCCGCGTTCTTTTTCGCAAGGTACTTGTCCACTTCGGTCAGGTCCATCACCTCGCCGAGCACGGCTTCGTTGTCAGTCCGGTCGCCGAACATGTACGGCATCATCACATGCATCGGATCCAGTCCGCGGAGGCGGTAGGCATCCCACCGGTCACCCCAGCGCTTTTTTTTCTTTGGCATTTCGGTCTTAGGTTTCAGTTACAAACGCCAAAGTTACTCATTTTTTTGGAAAAAGCCGCCTTTCCCGCACGATTCCCGCGCTTCAGGCAGGATCATCCTCCTTCAGGAACACGTCCAGGCTCTTCGTGTAGTGGCCGTTCCCGGCTTCGCAGTCCGCTTTGTCCTCATACTTATACCAGTACCCGACGAGGTTGTCCTCGTCATCACGCACCAGTTCGAAACGCTCCGTACCGCCGGATGAAATGAGGACGAACAGTTCCTTCTCCGCGTCGTAGCGCCCTTCCAGGCCGATGGTGTTCCCATTGTTTTTCGTATAGCGGTAACTGCCGGTCACGGCATTCCGCCCGTCCTCTTCCGGCATGCGGGTGATGTATGCAAAGAAGGCGATCGCATACCGATTCTCCGCATCATCCTCCAGATAGCCAGATGCATACAGCTGGATATCGGTATCCGCTTCATTCGGTTCGGAATCCAATTCGTCGTCATCCACGAAACCGTCCTCATTTTCAGAGACTTCCGGCGTCACCTGTGTCGGCTCCGCTGAAGTTCTGCCGCCATCAGACACGTATCCCGGAACATATCTCCTGCTTCCAGTCCAGGTAATGTCCGAACTGCCGTCATCCCGCTTCAGGAAGCGGACTGTCTGATCCGGCGCATTGTCCATCCGGACATTCCATTCTTTCCCCTTCCAGTCATACTGGCTGGAGGCGATGGCCGGCCTTGCCCGTCCGGCAAGGATATTGGTTACAAGCATCCGGGCCACCTTCTGCACCGTCTCAGAAGACGGGGACGCAGGGGAATCGGGAGTCCCGATCAACACCGTAAACATCTGGCGGTCTCCCATGGGCGTAACGAAGGACAATTCCTTGTCATACAAAGATTTCCGTTCTTCATGCATCTGCAGGCCGAGGGCCTTCACGGACTGATAGACCGCGTCACGATACCTTGAAAGCTGGCGGTCCAGTTTTTCCATGTGGGAATCGGGTCCGCCACCCAGCAGATAAAGATCCTCGAGACCGAACAGGGATGCTGCGAACAATTCGTCCAGCGCCTTGCTCTGAGTTTTGTCCGAGCAGGCTTCCGCGGCCTCTTCCGCATAATCGCCCAAGATGTCGGCCACACGCTTGAGTTCCCTCGTGACCAGCGTGTCCGATTCTTCCTGCCACAGGAGGTCGGGAATGTTTTCATAAATCCAGTATTTCTCTCCCCGCCGTTCCGGATAGATCAGATAGAACAGGCAGATGCCGGCTGTAAGCAGGACAAGGAGAGCGGAAATGACAATGTTGCGGGTTTTCTTGTTCATGGATGAATGGTTTTTTGCAAAAATAAGGAACTGCCGGCTTGAAGGCAGGTCCAAACAAGGTCCATTTGAAAGAAATGCGACGCGGGGATTGCGGGATTCCGGTTTTTTCGCTATTTTTGTAACCCGTATTGCAAACAGGTATCGCTTATGAAATACGGGTTCGACAACGCCAGGTACATCAAAATCCAATCGGAAAACATCAAGAAGCGCATCGCCGATTTCGGCGACAAGCTGTACATGGAATTCGGGGGCAAGCTCTTCGACGACTACCACGCCAGCCGCGTACTGCCGGGCTTCGAGCCGGACAGCAAGCTCAAGATGCTCTACCAGTTGAAGGACGACCTGGAAATCGTGATCGTGATCAGTGCCCTCGACATCGAGAAGAACAAGATCCGGAGCGACCTGGGCATCACCTACGACGTCGATGTCCTGCGGCTCAGGGACGAGTTCCTGACGCGCGGATTCAGCGTCAACTGCGTCGTCGTGACCCACTATAACGGCCAGGCCAGCGCAGATGCCTACCGCAAGCGCCTGGAGCGGATGGGCATCCGGGTCTATTACCACTATACGATCGAAGGCTATCCCAACAATGTGGCCCTGATCGATTCCGAAGAGGGTTTCGGCAAGAACGACTATGTCGAGACGTCCCGCAAGCTCATCGTCGTGACGGCGCCCGGCCCCGGCAGCGGCAAGATGGCCGTCTGCCTCAGCCAGCTCTACCAGGAGAACAAGCGCGGGGTCAAGGCCGGCTATGCGAAATTCGAGACCTTCCCCGTCTGGAGCCTGCCGCTGAACCATCCCGTGAACATCGCCTACGAGGCCGCCACGGCCGACCTGGACGACGTGAACATGATCGATCCCTTCCACCTCGAGGCCTACGGCAAAACCGCCGTCAACTACAACCGCGACGTGGAGATCTTCCCGGTGATGAACGCCCTGTTCGAGGACATCTACGGCTTCTCCCCCTACAAGTCCCCGACCGACATGGGGGTCAATATGATCGGCTCCTGCATCAGCGATGACGAAGTCTGCCGGGAGGCTTCCCTCCAGGAGATCATCCGGCGCTATTATACAGCCCTTTGCGACTTCGCGGACGGGAAGGCGACGGAAAACGAGGTGAACAAGATCGCCCTGCTGATGAAGCGGGCCCGGATCACCACGGCCGACCGCAAGACGACCGTCGCGGCCCGCGAGCGGCTGGACAACTCCGCCGGCGCGACCGCCGCCATCGAACTGCAGGACGGCACCATCCTCACCGCCGACACGAGTTCCCTCCTCGGCCCCAGCGCCGCCCTGCTGCTGAACGCCCTGAAGCACCTGGCGGGCATCGAGCACAACATCAAGCTCATCCCCCAGACCATGATCGCCCCGATCCAGAAAACCAAGGTCACCTATCTCCACGGCCACAACCCCCGTCTCCATACGGACGAGGTCCTCGTGGCCATTTCCATGATGAGCCTGATCGACGAGAACTGCAAACTCGCGCTCGAGCAGCTGCCGAACCTCAAGGGCGCCCAGGTCCACTCCACCGTCATGCTCAGCGAAGTGGACCGGAAGACGTTCAAGAAACTCGGCATCGGCCTCACCTGCGATCCCGTGCGCAAGATCAGCAAGGCGAAACGGCCCGTGGATGAAGAGGTCTAGTCCTTCATGTTGACGACGGTGATGACATTGCCGTCGTAAAGTTTCAGCTTGCGGTTCTCATACTCGATCCGTTCGTGTTCGAACGGGACGACGATCCGTCCCTTCTTGCTGATGCAGCCCCATTTCGTGCTGCCGTCCTCCGCCTTTTTGGCCAGGATGGCGACGCCGTTGTTGCCGAAGAGCTGCGCCTGGTCGGTGCGGATGAGGTTGTATTCGCACGGAACCACCTGTTTTCCAGTCATGTCGATGAAGCCCCAGCCGAAGCGGATGCCGTATTCCTCCGGCGTCTGCGCGTCCGTGATGAGGACGGCCGCCAGGTTGTCGACGGAATAGTCGGCGGGATAGAAGCCGTCATAGACCGGCGGCGTGACAATCTTCCCCTCCTTGTCCACGAAGCCGCAAGTCCCGCTCGGGACAAAGGTATAGGGGATCAATGCGCCGCCCTGGGACGGATGGATCCGGTAGCCGTCGCCGGTCACCGCCGCCTCGGGCGTCAAGGTGCCGTCCAGGGCCATCCGGATCTGGTCGTCGTCGAAGATCCGCTTCCCGACCGGATGGTCGCCCGCCCGGTAGAGGTCGCGCGGATGGTTGCAGAAGGGCCCCAGGTCCGCGATCCCGAGCCGGAGGGTTTCCCCGGCAACCTTGACCGTCACGGTGTCGTCCACCATCTGGGAGGCCTCGTCGAACATCGGGAAGGTGAAGAAATCCCGGTCGAAACCGATATAGCCGTACCGGAGGTGGTCATCCATGTCGTCCCCGTGCTTGACGCTGTAGACGGAGATGCCTTCCGGATTCGCCGGGCGCACCTGGACGAGCGCGTCGCCGACATGGGCATGGAAGCCGTTCATGGCCTCCGTCACCTTCGGGATGAAGGTCCATACCGCCCGGTCGGGATCGTCCCAGTAATTCGTGCTGAGCGCGACGACGGGCTCGCCGTCCCACTCGGAGCGCGTATAACGGAGCACCGGCGTCGGATGCTTCCGGGAACCGGTGACGCCGTAGGTCTTCAGCAGACCGGTACTGCGGTCGAAGGTGAAAATCTTGTTTCCCGAAAAGACAATGGATTCATTTGCAAGGTCATAGATTGGATTGACCCGCGACAGGACCCCGTCCTGGAACCGGAAGGCCTTGGGCGATTCATCGAACGGGCTGATGCCGGCGAAATAGAGGCCGCCGTCCAGGGAGAAACCTTCGAAGGGGATGAAATCGTCGGCCCGGGCCAGTTCCTTGCCGGTCTCACAGGAAAGGAGATACAGGCGCACCGGATCCACATCCTCGCCGATCGTCGAGGTTACCAGGCCGTACACATCGCCCAGGCGGGCAAGCAGCAGGCCGTCCGGATCGGCAGGATGCTCCGGATTGTACAGGAAGCCGTCCTCCTTGAACTGCGACAGCCGTTCGGCCTTCCGGCCGAGCAGCGCGACCGTCCGCTGCATGAAACGGTCATCGATATACATGTCGGCGACGACCAGCATGTTACCGCCTTTCTGGACATCCAGCACGGGGATCAGGAACGAGATGGAGGACCATTCGTGCATCAGGTCCGTGTCGTGTTCCTTGTCGAACTGCAGGATCTTCCCGCTGTCCACCGAGCGGAACAGCGAGGACAGCCAGTTGCCGATCGGATAATCGATGCCGCCGGAAACGTACTTCAGGCCGGTGAGCTTGGCGCCGGGCGCCGCCTCCAGCCCCTCCCCTTCCACGGAGAGCAGGGAAACGTCCTTGGCCACGCGGACCCGGCAGGAAATCTCATCGGCGTCATCGACGAGGACGAGGGGCTCCAGGGACGGGATATCCGTCTCTTCCACGGCGGGATAGACCGGATAGTCGTATTTCCAGGAGACGGCATAGTCTCCGTCCTCCTCGCATTCCGCGAGATGCTTTTTCATCCACTTCGGGAAAACGGAAGGCTCCTCCGGAGCGGCATAGTCCTGGTGCGAAAGGCTGCTGAAAAGGATGTCGTCGAAATCCGTGCAGGTGTAGAGACGGTCCTTGTAATAGACGGCCGGGGCGGGATAGCCGGTGCCGGCCTCGCTGAAACAGGCATAGAACGCCTCTGAACCGGTAAACTGGTTCGTGCGGAGGACCGGCGGAACCAGGTAGCGGCCATCCGCACGGGAGAGGATGCCGTAGCGCCCGTCCTTCCGGATGAAAACCCGGTCCCGGGTCGCCGACCCCCGGAGTTCCTCGAATTCGGGCCCGGCGATGATCCGGCCGTCCGGAAGGGCGCAGCCGTACTTCCCGTCCTTCGTGAACACGATGAGGCCCGGATCCGCGGCATCCAGGGCGATGCTGTCATAGACCGGTTCCAGGAGGGTCTTCCGCCCGGTCAGGGTGAGCAGGCCCTTTTTCCCGTCCGCATCCGAGAGAAGGATGTTGCCGGCGAGCTTCTCCGTCGCCGGTCGGGTATAGATGTTCGGGAAGACGACGTTCGCCTGCGGATCGAAAACACCCCAGTGATTGTCCTTCTTGAACCAGGCGAGGCCTGTCTGCGCGTTGAACGGATCCATCAGCTGGAGCCCGTCGGCCAGCACGGTGCCGTCGCAGGAGAAGAAGCCGTATGCGCCGTCGTTGCGGAAGACGGCCGACTCGCAGGTGAATTCGGAGATATGCTCGTAAACCGGCTCGATCAGGTACGTTCCGTCGCGGCGGAGATAGCCGTAGCGGTTCTCGAAGGTGACACGGGCCAGTTGCAGCGTATCCTCCCCGACCAGGCGGACGGTCTGGAAGGGTTCCGCATGGTCGAACACGGGACGGATCAGGAAATGCTCTTTTTCATCGGCATAGCCCCATTTCCCGCGTTTTTCCAGCGGGGCGATCCTGACATGGATCTTCTTTTCGGAGATCGGCCGCATCGTCGGGACCTTCTGGGCGAAGGCGGACAGGACGAAGACGCCGGAAAGCAGGCAGGCAAGGAATTTCTTCATACAGGTTCAGTCAATTTCACCTTGTAAATATAATAATTCTCGCTGGAAAAGCGTAACTTTGGCTGAAAATAACCAAGACCCAGCATGTCGGAGCAACTGTATCTCGTCAAGGACCTCGCCGTCATCCTCATCGCGGCCGGCTTCTTCACCATCCTTTCCAAAGCCCTCAAGCAGCCGCTGATCCTCGGCTACATCATCGCCGGATTCGTGGTCGGGCCCCATCTGGGACTGATCAAACTGACCAGCACCGAGGCCGTCCACCAGTGGTCGGAGATCGGCATCATCTTCCTGCTCTTCGCCCTGGGGCTGGAGTTCAGCTTCAAGAAGCTGCTCAAGGTCGGCAGCGGCGCCATGACCATGGCCGGGGTCAAATGCGTCGGCATGTTCGTCGTCGGCATCCTGCTCGGGAAAATCATGGGCTGGAGCACGATGGAAGGCATCTTCCTCGGCGGCCTCCTGTCCATGTCCTCCACCACCGTCATCATCAAGTCCTACGACGACATGGGCCTCAAGAACAAGCCCTATGCGCCGCTGATCTTCGGCAGCCTCGTCGTCGAGGACCTGATCGCCGTGCTGCTCATGGTCCTCCTCTCGACCCTGGCCGTCTCCGGCCGTTTCGAGGGCGGAAAGATGGCCATCGCCCTCCTCCGGCTGGTCTTTTTCCTCGTCATCTGGTTCCTGGTGGGCATCTACCTGATTCCGACCGTCCTCCGGAAAATCAAGAAACTGCTCAACGACGAGACCCTCCTCATCGTGGCCATCGGCCTCTGCTTCCTGATGGTCGCCATCGCCGATTCGGTCGGATTCTCCGCGGCCCTCGGCGCCTTCGTGATGGGCTCCATCCTTGCGGAAACGCTTGAAGGTGAAAGAATTGAACATCTGCTATCGCAAATCAAGGACCTCTTCGGCGCAATCTTCTTCGTCTCGGTCGGCATGATGGTGGACCCGGTCGTCATCGGGCAGCAGTGGCTGCCGATCACCCTGATCACCGTGTTCGCGATGGCCGGTATCCTCCTCTTCTCCTCGGCCGGGGCGCTCATCTCCGGCGCCGGTCTCGAAACGGCGGTCCATGCCGGTTTCTCCCTCGCCCAGCTCGGGGAATTCGCCTTCATCATCGCGGCGCTCGGCTGCAATATGGGGGTCATGCGGGATTTCATCTATCCGGTCATCATCGCCGTCTCCGTGATCACCACCTTCACGACGCCGTACATGATCCGGGCCGCGGAGCCGGTCAGCCGCTGGCTGAACCGCGTCCTCCCGGCCTCCTTCATCAGCCGGGTCAACCGTTCCACCACCGACGACTTCAGCACGCGTTCCGAGGACGAGGGCAACCACTGGAAGATCTACCTGCAGAAATACGGCATCCGCGTGGCCATGTACACCATCCTCCTCGTGGCCATCCTCATCGCATCCAACCGCTTCGCGGACATGCTCTCCACCCGTTTCCTCCCCGACCTGGGAGAGACCGCCCGGGATTTCATCGAAGCGGGCATCACCTTCCTCGTCATGACGCCTTTCCTCTCCGGCCTGCTGGCCACCGGTCCCAGGATGAAGGCGGAACGGGCGGCCCTGCAGCAGCAACGCCATGCCAACGGGGCGATCCTGTTCACCCTCGAGGTCATCCGCGTCCTGATCGCCATCGCTATCGTCGTCGAACTCTTCACCGAGCGTTTTGACGTCTCCTGGCCGGTCCTGCTGATGCTGCTTGTTGTGTCCGGAATCGCCTTCCTGCTGCTGCGCAAGCTGTTCCGCGAGCGGAACAGTTTCGAGTTGCAGTTCTTCTCCAACCTCGACGCCAACGAGGAACTGGAAAGGCGGCGGGCGCCCGTCACCGCGGCCATCCGCGAGAACCTGGACAGATACAACGTCCACATCGAAGCCGTCACCCTTTCCCCGGACTCCCCCTTCGCCGGGCAGCCCCTGCGCATGCTTCCCTATCGCGGCAAGGGTGCCAACATCCTGAAAATCAAGCGGGGGTCCCACTCCATCCTCATCCCGGACGGAGATACGCCCATCTACCCGTACGACACCCTCCTCGCCGTCGGGACGGACGACCAGATCGCCGCTTTCCACGAGACGATGGACGGGCACCTGACCGATGTCAGGCCCCGTTTCAACGAGGAGACGGGCACGGAGGAAGAGCCCTTCGTCGTCCGGCCGGTGGAGGTGACGCCCGCCTCCATCTTCTGCGGGAAATCCCTGCGGGAACTGCAGATGCGCAGCGCCGGATGCGCCGTCATCTGCTACCTGCGGGACGGCCGGCTCGTCGCGAACCCTTCCCCGGACGACACCTTCGCGGAAGGCGACCTGATCTGGACCGCCGGCGAAATCGGACACATTGACGCCTTTCTTGCATCCGATCAGCGGAAATAATTGTATATTTGCAGGAAACGAAAACCTTTAACCCATTTTTATATCATGGCATCCCTTAACGATTTCATCCTCCAGCAGGTGAAGAATGCGACCAGCGGCGTCAGCATTCCCCAGAACCTGCAGCAGAAGGTCCTCGGCGGCCTTTCCGACTCCATCCTCGGTTCCCTGACCCAGACCGTCACCAAGACGGGCGGCGTCGAGCAGATCAAGGAACTGCTCACCGGCAAGACCAACGCGGCGGCCAGCCCGATCACGGCCCTCGCCGGCAAGCTCTTCAACACCAACATCCTGTCGAAGCTCAACCTCGGCGCCATCGGTGCGACCCTCTCGGGCCTCATCCCGGCCATCATGGGCAAGCTCGGCGGCATCCTCAAGGACCAGGACGGTGACGGCGACGTCGATTTCAACGACCTGATCATCATGCTCAAGGGCGGCGCGAACAAGGGCGGCGGCCTCCTCGGCGCTGCGACCAGCATCCTCGGCGGCATCCTCGGCCGGAAGAAGTAAGCCCTTGAAAATCATTCTTGTAACAGGAGCGAGCAGCGGCATCGGTTTCGATGCCGCCCGCTCCTTGGCGCAGAAAGGGCACCGCGTATATGGCGCGGCCCGGCGGGTGGAGAAGATGGAACCCCTGCGCGCATACGGCGTCATTCCGCTGCGGATGGACGTGACGGACGAGGCCTCGATGGAGGCGGGCGTCCGGAGCATCCTGGAAGCCGAAGGCCGGATTGACGTTCTTGTCAACAACGCCGGCTACGGCTCCTTCGGCGCCATTGAGAACGTCCCCATCGAAGAAGCCCGGAGACAATTGGAAGTCAATGTGTTCGGCCTAGCCCGGCTGACGCAGCTCGTCCTTCCTTCGATGCGCGCACAGCAGGCGGGCCGCATCATCGACATCGCCTCCGTCGCCGGGAAGATGAACCTGTATTTCGGCGGGTGGTACCACGTGTCGAAATTCGCCGTGGAATCGCTCAGCGACGCCCTCCGCATCGAACTGAAGCCCTTCGGCATCGACGTCTCCATCATCGAGCCGGGCGGCATCCACACCGACTGGGGCGTCATCGCCGCCGACCACCTGCGCGATTCCTCCAAAGGCACCCCCTATGAAAAAGAAGCCCTGCGGGAGTCTGAGACACTCCGCAAGGCTTATACGGGAAACTATCTGTCCAAACCGTCGGTGGTTACACGGGCGATCTGCAAGGCGGCGCTGAGCCGCCGGCCGCGGGCGCGCTACCGTGTCGGCTTCGGCGCCACGACGCTGGTCTTCTTCCATGTGATCCTGCCGGACCGCTGGTGGGACGCGCTCGCCCGCTTAGGCGGGAAGATCCGCGTGTAGGCGGATGTCTTCGACGGAAGCCCCTGCCAGGACCGTAAACGCCTCTGGCATAATCCATTGTCCACCGATGTAAGACGGAAGGACATACGGGGCAATCCGGATTTCGAGGGTCTCGGACCCGCCGGGAGCGAGCAGCCCCGTCTTGGCGAACCCCTTTAGTTCCAGTGCAGGTTTTTCCGCGGCCGGCTTCCGGTCGTGGAGGTAGATCTGCACGACCTCCCGGCCGGCCCGGGAACCGGTGTTGGTAACAGTGACGCGCACGGTCAGGCCCCCGTCCGCCGCCCGGGAAACATCCAGGCCGTCATAGGAGAACGTCGTGTAGGAGAGGCCGAAACCGAAGGGGAAGGAAACCGGCTTGCCGGCGAAATAGCGGTAGCCGACATTGAGCCCTTCCGCATATTCCGTATAATCCACGAGGGGCCGGCCCTTGTCGCGCGCACGGACGAAAGGATTCCGCGAACCGCGGTCCTTCACGTCATACGGGAAATGGGACGACGAAGGGATGTCGAGGTAATTGTTCGGGAAAGTCATCGTGAGTTTTCCGGAAGGATTGACTTGTCCCTGAAGCACTTCCACCAGGGCGTGGGCCCCTTCCTCACCAGGTTGCCAGGTCACGACCAGGGCATCGGCGAGGGCCTTCCAGGAGGCGGTTTCGATGACCCCGCCGATGTTCAGGACAACGACCACTTTCTTTCCGGCGGCATGGAAGGCCTCCGCGACAGCCGTCAGATTCTGGCGCTCCGTCGCCGTCAGGAGGAAGTCATCCTCCACGCGGCGGTCCGCCTCTTCGCCCGCCTGCCGGCCGATGACGAAGAGGGCCATGTCCGCACGGGAGGCATCGACCCGGTCCGCCACCGGGAACTCCGCCGGAATGCCCGTACCGAGCATGTTGCCGACGATGCCGCCCTTCTTGGAGTGCCGGGCGAGATAGTCGCCATAGACCTTTTCGAGGGTCCCATCCAGCTCGATGCCGGCGGAGCGGAGCGCCTCCGGCACCGTCACCACATACGGCGCATGGACATAGCCGGAGCCCGTCCCGCCGATGCAGGGTTCATAACCGGCCACCCCGAACAGGGCCACGCGGCGGATCCCGGGGCTGAGCGGAAGGGTCCCGCCGTCATTTTTCAACAGCACAATCCCCTCCCCGGCGGCCTTGCGCGCCACTTTCGCATGCGCGGCGAGATCCGGCCGGTTCGAATAGGCGTAACCATGGAAACGTGGCGTCCTGACGATGAGCTCCAGCACACGGGAGACGCAGAGGTCGAGGAAGGCGTCGGAGAGTTCGCCCCGATTCACTTTCCGGACCAGTTCCTTGACCTGGCTGTCCAGGCCGGGCTCCATCAGGTCGTTGCCCGCGGCGACCTGGCGGTCGGTCTCGCGCTTGCCGGTCCAGTCGGTCATCACGAGCCCGTCGAAGCCCCATTCGCCCCGGAGCACGTCCGTCAGGAGCCAGGGGTCGCTCTGGGTGTACTCGCCGTTGATCTTGTTATAGGAGGACATGACCGTCCAGGGCGCGGACTCGCGGACCGCGATCTCGAAACCCCGCAGGTACAGCTCCCGCAGGGTGCGCATGTCAATCCGCGCATCATTGCCGCTGCGATTGGTTTCCTGGCTGTTGGCGGCATAGTGCTTGGCGGAGGTCCCGACCCCGTTGGACTGGACGCCCCGGATCATCGCCGCGGCCATCTTCCCGCTGAGGACGGGGTCCTCGGAATAATACTCGAAGTTCCTGCCGTTGAGCGGGTTACGATGGATGTTCAATCCCGGGGCGAGCAGGACGTCCACCCCGTATTCGAGGGCTTCATTGCCCATCGCGACGCCGACCTTCCGGACCGTTTCCTCGTCCCAGGTGCAGGCGAGGATGGTCCCGGTCGGGAAGGCCGTGGCGTAATACTCCCGGCCTTTCTCCCGCTTGCGGACCGGTTCGATCCGGACGCCGGCAGGCCCGTCCGAGAGGACGATTTTGGGGATACCCAGCCGCGGGACGGCCCGCGTCTCCCCCGCCGCGCCCGGCACGAGCACGTCCTTGCTCCCGGACAGGCCCGCCCACATGCTCTTGAAGCCGGCGCCGACGACGAGATTCGCCTTCTCCTCGAGGGTCAGGGCGGCGACGATCTCCGGGATGTTGTCCTCCCGCAGGCGCAGCGGGGCATCCTGCGCCCGTGCCGTTATTCCCTGCGCGCCGCAGACAAGAGCCAACAGCAACGCAATCAATAAGTTATGTCTATTCATACGTCCACGGATATACGTTTTTTCCGCTCTCCTGCAAGCAGCCGGACCCGCTCAGTAGAGCAAGGCGCCGGGCAGGGTGCGGCAGTTGTACTGGGATGCCATGGATTCTCCATAGGCACCGGCGCTCCGAATGGCTAGGAGGTCGCCGCGGCGGCATTCCGGAAGGACGACGCCCCGGGCGAACACGTCAGTGCTCTCGCAGATCGGGCCGACCACGTCGTACTCCATCCCGGGGCCGTCGGAAGTCAGGTTGTCGATCCGGTGGTAGGCATGGTACAGCGCCGGGCGGACGAGGTCGGTCATGCCCGCGTCCAGGATGGCGAAGCGCTTGTGAAGGCCCTCCTTGACATACAGGACCCTGGAAATCAGAGAGCCGCAGGGGGCCACGATGCTGCGCCCGAGCTCGAAATGGACGGGACAGGGAGAGGCCAGATGCCGCTTAAAGACGCTGAAATACTCCGCGAAGCCCGCGATGGGCAGGTCGTCCGGATGGCGGTAATCGATGCCCAGTCCGCCGCCGACATTGACATCCGCCACCGGGATGCCGGCGACGGCGAGCTGGCCCATGCACGCGTTGATGCGGTTGCAGAGCGAGACGAAATCGTCCATCTCCAGGATCTGGGACCCGATATGGAAATGGAGCCCCACGAACGAGAGATGCGGAAGCGATTGGGCGAGGCGGATGGCATCCTCGAGCTGGGAATGGTGGATGCCGAACTTGTTCTCCGCCAGGCCGGTGGTGATGTTCGCATGGGTATGGGCACCGACATCCGGATTCACCCGGATGCTGATCGGCGCCTGCACGCCCATTTCAGCGGCAATCTCATCGATGACAAGCATTTCCGCCGTCGATTCGACATGGAAACGGCCGATGCCCGCCTCCAGGCCGAGGCGGATTTCGTCGTCCCGTTTGCCGACCCCGGCGAAAACGAGGGAGCGGGCAGGGAAGCCCGCGGCGAGCGCGGCGGCAATCTCCCCGCCGCTGACACAGTCGGCCCCGAGGCCCGCTTCCGCGATAATCCGGAGCAGGTCCGGATGAGCATTGGCCTTCACCGCATAATGCACCTGCCAGGACGGGCGGTCCCGGAGCTGCCGGTTCACTTCCTCCAGCGTCCGGCGCAGCAGGGCGGTATCATAGCCATAGAACGGCGTACGCTGCGCCCGGAACAGGTCGATCGGAAACTCACGCATGGTTACCAAGCATTTCGCCGAGCAGACGCAGTGTTTCCGACCGGTCCTCCGCCCGCACCAGAAGTGACAGATTGAAGGGACTGCCGCCATAGGAGACCATCCGCACCGGGATGCCCTCCAGGGCTTCCATCACCCGGGAAACCGTCCCGGGACGGCCCCAGTCGATATCCCCGACCACGCAGACGATGCACATGTCCCGGTCCACGTCCACGGCCCCGTAACGCTGCAGGTCGCGGAGGATTTCCGGGAGGTAGCGGTCGTCGTCGATGGTCAGCGACACGCCGATTTCGGAGGTGCAGATCATGTCGATGGCCGTCCGGTAGCCCTCGAAGACCTCGAAAACCCGGCGCAGGAACCCATGGGCCAGCAGCATCCGCGAAGACTGGATCCGGATGGCCGTGATCTGGCTCTTTGCGGCGACCGCCTTGATGGAGCCGTGCTCCAGGACCCCGTCGATGCGGATTCCGCCGTCCAGGGGATCGGCGAGGTCCGCCAGCACGACGGGAATACCGGCCTCCCTGGCCGGCAGGATGGAGGCCGGGTGCGGCATCCGCGCGCCGAAATAGGCCAGTTCCGCCGCCTCCCCGTAATGAAGATGCCCCGCGGGCGTATTCCCGAGAACGATCTGGGCGCCGCCGGCATCCCGGCCTTCCGCGGAAGTCCGGATCCGGATTTCCTCCGAACCGAGCGCCGCGCCGATCAGGCAGGCGGACAGGTCGCCGCCGTCCGGGCCCAGGCGGTCCGCTTCCCCGCGGGAATTCATGCAGAGGAAGCCCTGCGTCAGGTACACGTCCGCATCGGGCGCCTCCGCAAGCAGGGCGGGAAGCGTGGTCCGGAGATGGTCCATGTCCGGTTGTCCGTGCGCATCCCTCCGGAGGAAGGAAAAGGCCGGAACCGAATGAGCCTGAATGCCTTGCTCCGCGAGGCAGAGGCCCATCAGGTACGTGGTGAGGAGTTCTCCCTGGGCCAGGACCAGTTTTTCCGTCGTCTCGCGGAAGGGCTCCAGGGGAAGGGAAACCAGCCAGGCACGGAGTTCCTGGAGGTAAGCGCAGGCCTTTTCCTGCGAATCGCCGGCGGGAAACAATTCCCGGGCAAAGCCGGAACAGGCCTCGACGAGCCGGCCGACAGCGAGCCGTGCGCCTTCCGTGTCGCGTTCGCGCAGACAGGCACTGACTTCCTGCAGCCGCTCCAAAAGGGCCGAGGGGGCGGAAAGGACCGCCAGGACTATTCCCGAACGGCCGGTCAGGGCGGCCACCTCCCGGAACCTGGGGACGGTGCCAAGGGTGGAAGCGCCGAATTTGAGTACGTTCGTCATGATCTTGCCATATAATTTGTTCGTTCGTTTTCAGGGAATTTCTCGATCGCGTACCGGAGCATCGTGCGGGGCATGGTCCGGCAGCGGGGCCCTTCGGCCGGGTTCGCTGCGGGAACGCCCGCCAGCCAGGCCTCCAACGCCGCCTTATCGCGTTTCCCGGCCTCCCGGAGCAGCCAGCCGACGGCCTTGTGGATGAGGTCGTGCGGATGGTGCAGGAGGATATCCGCCAGGGCAAAGGTATCAGACAACTGTCCGTGGCGGATGAAGGTCATGGTGCTCACGATGCCGATCCGCTGCTCCCAGAGGGTCTTGCCGCTGCGGGCGAGGTCATAGAGCAGCGCCCGGTCCTTGTCCAGCAGCCACTCCCCCAGCAGCGGGTAGCAACTCAGGTCCACCAGGTCCCAGTTGTTGATCCGGTCGGTATGGGCAAGGTAAAAATCGATGCAGGCGCGCTGGAAAGGAGGATCCTTCCGGGCATGCCGGAACTGCTCCACCAGCGCCAGCAGCGCCGCCAGCCGCACTTCATGGTATTCACTGGAAATGCACGCCCCGAGCTCCGGGAAACCGACCTCCTTCCAGCATGCCTTCACCACCGCGCGCGTGACGGGGACCTTGATCCCCAGGAAGCGGTCGCCCTCGCCGTACTGGCCCGGCCCGGTCTTGAAAAAGCGAGAAAGGCCGGCCACCTGCGAGGGGTCGGCGTGCGCGCGCATCTGCGCCAGGAGGATGTTATCCCGGTCCATCGCTTTATTTCAACGGTTCCATGTGCACGATGATGTGCGATTCCCGGCCGAATCGCTCCCGGAAGCGGCGCTCGACCTCCGAGGCCTTTTCATGCGCCTCTTCCAGGGTCTGGCCGCCGTCCAGGCGGATATGGACCTCGGCGGCGATGAGATTGCCGATGCGGCGGGTACGGAGGTTGTGCGGATCCTCCACGCCGGGCACGCTCGTGATGAGGTCCAGCATCTCCTGCTCGGTTTCAGCCGGCAGCGAACTGTCCGTCAGCTCGCCGAAACTGGGTCCCAGCAGGTCCCAGGCCACTTTCACCAGCATGGCGCCCACCACGATGGAGGCCAGCGGGTCCAGCACCGTCCACCGGTCGCCGAGGAGGATCGCCCCGCCGATGCCGATGGCCGCCCCGATGGAACTGAGGGCGTCCGAACGGTGATGCCAGGCGTTCGCCTCGAGGGCGCGGGACTGCAGGTGCCGGCCCTTCCAGCGGGTATATTGGAACAGGAGCTCCTTGACGACAATCGAGACCAGGGCAGCCCAGAGCGCCAGTTTACCGGGGGCGGGAAGGTCCTCCCCCTGCAGCCAGCGGGCCAGTTTGACCGCGCCGCCGACCACGATCCCGATGGCTGCCGCCGCCAGCGCCAGGCCGATCAGGAGCGTCGCCAGGGTCTCGAACTTCCCATGTCCGTAGTCATGGTCCTCGTCCTGCGGCCGGGCACTCACCCGCACGAACACCAGGACGACGATGTCCGTCACGAAATCCGACAGCGAATGCACGGCATCCGACACCATGGCGGCGCTGTGCCCCGCCACGCCGGCAAAGGCCTTGAGCCCGACCAGCAGCAGGTTCACGACGCTCCCGGCGACCGTTACGCGCGCAATTTCATCTTCCCGTTTCATTAATTCCGGGGAAAGCAGGGCGGTACTACGACTTCCGCCAGACCATTTTATTCACGACGCCGACGTAGGACTGGATGATGCGGACGACTTTGGTGGAGACGTTTTCGTCCGTGTAGTCGGGCACGGGTATGCCGGGGAGGCCGTCGCGGATCAGCGACACGGCCACATCCACGCTCTGCAGGAGCCCGACCGTGTCGATGCCGCTGAGAACGAAGCAGCCCTTGTCCAGGGCCTCGGGGCGCTCGGTGGAAGTGCGGATGCAGACGGCCGGGAAGGGGTGGCCGATAGAGGTGAAGAAGGAGGATTCCTCGGGCAGGGTGCCGCTGTCGGAGACGACGCAGAAGGCGTTCATCTGCAGGCAGTTGTAGTCATGGAAGCCGAGGGGTTCATGCTGGATCACGCGGGGATCAAGCTGGAAGCCGCTGGCCTCCAGGCGCTTGCGGGAGCGGGGGTGGCAGGAATACAGGATGGGCATGTCGTACTTCTCCGCCATCCTGTTGATGGCGGTAAACAGCGACAGGAAGTTCTTTTCCGTGTCGATGTTCTCCTCGCGGTGGGCGCTCAGAAGGATGTACTTGCCCTTTTCCAAGCCCAGGCGGGCGTGGATATCAGAGGCCTCGATCTCGGCCAGGTTTCCATGCAGCACCTCGGCCATCGGCGAGCCGGTGACATACGTCCGCTCCTTCGGAAGGCCCGTATCGGCCAGATACCGGCGGGCGTGCTCGGAATACGCCATGTTCACGTCGGAGATGATGTCCACAATGCGGCGGTTGGTCTCCTCCGGCAGGCACTCGTCCTTGCAGCGGTTGCCGGCCTCCATGTGGAAGATGGGGATATGCAGGCGCTTGGCGCCGATCACGGAAAGGCAACTGTTCGTGTCTCCCAGCACCAGCACAGCGTCGGGCTTTACCTCCACCATCAGCCGGTAGCTCTTCGCGATGATGTTGCCCATCGTCTCGCCCAGGTCCACCCCGACGGCATCCATGTACACATCCGGGTCCGCCAGCTTCAAGTCCTTGAAGAACACGCCGTTGAGGTTATAGTCGTAATTCTGCCCGGTATGCGCCAGCAGGCAGTCGAAGTATTCCCGGCATTTGTTGATCACGGCCGCCAGGCGGATGATTTCCGGGCGGGTGCCGACGATGATCAGAAGCTTCAGCTTCCCGTTGTCCTTGAATTGTGCCATATCGTTTATTCAACAGGTTCGAAATACGTATCCGGCTTCCCCGGATCGAAGACCTCGTTGCAGTACATGACGGTCACAAGGTCCTCGGTATCAGAGAGGTTGATGATGTTGTGGGTATAGCCCGGGAGCATGTGGACGGCCTGGATGTGGTCGCCGTCGACCTCCCATTCGAGCACTTTGCCGTCGGGGTCGTTGAGGTTCCGCTGCCGGATGAGGCCATGGCCCTTGACCACGATGAACTGCTCGAACTTGGTGTTGTGCCAGTGCTGGCCCTTGGTGATGCCGGGCCTGGAGATGTTGATGGAGACCTGGCCGGCGTTCAGCGTATGGACAAGCTCGGTGAAGGAGCCGCGGTTATCGACATTCATCTTCAGCGGGAAGGCCGCCTTCTCCTTCGGGAGATAGCTTAAATAGGTGCTGTAGAGCTTCTTGGCGAAACTGCCGGCGGGGATGTCCGGGATGGTCAGCGTCCGGGGCTGCGCCGCGAAACTGTCCAGCAGGTTCACGATCTCGCCGAGGGTCGCATGATGGGTCACGGGCACATAGCAGTAGCGGCCGTCCTTGAGCGGGGAAACGCCCAGGCCGTCGAACTCGCAGCGATGCTCCTTCCCGCGGAGGCAGGCGATCATCTCGTCCACAAGGTCGTCGATATAAAGCAGTTCCAGCTCCACCGACGGGTCATTGACCGTGTACGGCAGGTCATTGGCCACCGCGTTGCAGAAGGTGGCGACGGCGGAATTGTAGTTCGGGCGGCACCACTTGCCGAAAAGGTTCGGGAAGCGATAGACCAGCACCTTCGCACCGGTCTCGGCGCCGTATTGGAGGAACAGGTCCTCCCCCGCCTTCTTCGAGCGGCCGTATTCTGAGTTCCCGAACCGCCCCGTCAGTGACGCCTGCTGGGAGGATGACAGCATCACCGGGCAGGTGTTCCCGTGCTCCCGGAGTTTCTCCAGCAGCGTGGAGGCGAAGCCGAAATTGCCCGCCATGAACTCGGCGGCATCCTTCGGCCGGTTCACCCCCGCGAGGTTGAACACGAAATCCGCCCCGGCGCACCAGCGGTCGAGGTCCTCCGGCGTGGAATCGAGGTCATATTCATAGACGGCCTCGATACGCAGGTCCGGGAAACGCCGGTCCTTCCCTTCCTGGATGTTGCGGAGGTTCACGCAGAGGTTGCGGCCGACGAACCCTTTCGCGCCGGTGACCAGAATCTTCATTATTTCACGATGTTAGGGATGCCGTTCAGCTCGTTCTGGATGTACTCGAGCGAGGCGATCTTCGCCTTCGTCTCCGCGAGGTCCAGCCGCCGGGTATTGTCCGAATTGAACTCCTCGATGGTCGCGCGCTTCGTGTCGCCGTCCTTGAAATACTTGTCGTAGTTGAGGTCGCGGTTGTCGGCCGGCACGGCGTAGAAGTCGCCCATGTCGATGGCCTTCGCGGCCTCCTCCTTGGTCAGGAGGGTCTCGTACATCTTCTCGCCGTGGCGGATGCCGATGACCTTGATATCCTCCTTCCGTCCGCCGAAGAGCTCGCAGACGGCCTCCGCCTGGGTCTGGATCGTGCAGGCAGGCGCCTTCTGCACCAGGATGTCGCCGTTCTTGCCGTGCTCGAATGCGAAGAGCACCAGGTCCACCGCCTCCTCGAGGGACATGATGAACCGGGTCATCTTCGGCTCGGTGAGCGTGATCGGATTCCCCTTCCGGATCTGGTCGATCCACAGCGGGATCACGCTGCCGCGGCTGCACATCACGTTGCCATAGCGGGTGCAGCAGATCTTCGTGTTGCCGGAGAGGCGGCTCTTCGCCACGGCGATCTTCTCCTCGATGGCCTTGGTAATGCCCATCGCGTTGATGGGATAGGCGGCCTTGTCGGTGGACAGGCAGATCACGCACTTGACGCCCGCCTCGATGGCGGCATCCAGCGTGTTGTCCGTGCCGATGACATTGGTTTTCACCGCTTCCATCGGGAAGAACTCGCACGAGGGGACCTGCTTCAGCGCCGCGGCGTGGAAGACATAATCCACGCCCTGCATGGCATATCTGAGCGTGGTCCTGTTACGCACGTCGCCGATATAGAACTTGATCTTGTGGGCCACTTCCGGCATCCGCGCCTGGAAATCATGGCGCATGTCATCCTGCTTCTTCTCGTCCCGGCTGAAAATTCGGATCTCGCCGATATCCGTCCGGAGGAAACGGTTCAGCACCGCGTTTCCGAAACTGCCCGTGCCGCCCGTGATCAGAAGGACTTTGTCTTTGAATATGGACATCTTGTTGGGTTTTAATTTTGCAAAAATAACGATTTTGGCGCAGAAAGGAAGGCATTCCGCGGCAAAAGTGCATTTCCCCGGCCGCATGGCCGGACGCCGTCACTGCATCTCCCGCAGCCGGACGTCCACCTCCGGGAGCATTCCCGGCAGCCCGGAGAGATCGGTGCCGGAGAAATGATACGGGATGAGCACCTTCGGACGGATGAGGCCGGCGGCGCGGACGCACTGCTCCACGGTCATCGTATAGGGCTGATTCACAGGGAGGAAGGCCACATCGACATCCTTCAGCGCCGCCATCTCCGGGACGTCTTCCGTGTCGCCGGCGATGTAGATGCGGAGACCGTCCATCGTGAGCACGAAGCCGTTGTCCCGGCCCTTCGGATGGAACTGGGTGCGCCCCTCCGTGTAGTTATAGGCAGGGACGGCCTCAAGGCGGATATCTCCGGGCAGCGTCGCCGTATCGCCATTGGCCATCACCGTTCCATAACCGAGCATCCCGGCGCAGCGGGCATTCGTAACCAGCTGCGTATGACCTTCTTCCGTGAGGGCGGCAATGGCCTCCCTGTCGAAATGGTCGCCATGCTCATGGGTGAGGAGGATGACATCGGCCTTGGAGAATTCAGCCGCATAGTCCGTGGGCTTTCCATAGCCGCCGACCGGGTCCACATGGATGGTGACGCCCTTATATCGCAGGGCCAGCGTCCCATGCTTGATGAGGGTAATGGCCACAGGAAGGCCTCCGCGGGTGAAGAAGGTCTCCACGGCATAGGCATACGTCGGCTTCCCGGCGCCGGTCCAGGCCAGATACCCGCCCTGGAGGTTGTACACGGTATAGCCGGCCTTCGCTAGCGCCCCGGCAGCCTCGGCACTGCGCCTCCCGCTCCGGCAATAGAGGGCCAGCGGCGTCCCCTTGGGGTAGGCGGCCTCCATCTGCCGCATGAAATCAGGGCCTTGCCAGTCCACATTCGCGGCCCACGGCAGGTGCCCGGCCGCATATTCCCCGGCCGTGCGCACATCCACCGTCGCCACCTCCGGCCTCGCCGCCGCGGCCTCGAACCCCGCCGGGTCCAGGTTTGCATCCCCCCGGCCCGAGCAGCCCAGGAGGGAAAGAAGAAGGGTAAATATCGACATGTGCTTCATATGTAATCTTCGTCCACGATACTCCCGGACTATGCTACACCCGTTTCGCCATGCGAAGTGTGTCATGCTCTTCTGAAAACTCCTGAAGGGCGAAGAACCCCCGCTTCTCATAAAATGGAATGGCGCTGTAGCTCCTGTTGTGATAGGCATCCACGGTCAGGAAATAGCTGCCTCTGCACTTGGCGGTATTTGTAATCTCTGAAAGAATCTCCGTCCCATATCCCTTTCCCCGCAAGTCCTTCCTCACGGCCAGATAGTCGATTTCCAAGGTAGGATACATGGTGCCGGAGTGCATCTCCAAATCTTCATCCATATATCCCCAAGGCTTGCCGAAAGGAAGGTCTTCAAACACGCCGTCGTGATCCACAAAGATGCCGGCACTTGTCACGAACATGGCCACAATGCCGAGATCGTCCTCGACGGCCACATAGAAATTATAACGGGAATCGTTGCTTAGGAAGGTTTGCAGAGAGCCGTGAATGAATTCATCCATTGTCTGGATGCCACATTCGAAATCTTTCAGTATGTCTGCAGATAACTCCTTAGAATACCGCAACATCTCCAGGCACCTCCACCCCCTCTACTTCTTTGACTCTTCTGTTGTTTTGGCCTGAACTTGAATCCTGTCCGTCTGCGGTTCCGTACGGGTAGAAGAGACCTGTTCACGAAGTTTATCCGCGAACACGCCCTTGATGGAATTCCTATTTGACTTAACGCCAAGCATAGCTCATTATTCCTGATGCAAATAAAACAATAATTGTTAACAATTCAAAGAATTATTTTGACAATTCCATCACATCCCCCTCCCCCGGCGGCTCGTACGGGCCGTCCTTCGCCTCCAGGATCACCGTGCCGCTCTCCAGCGATTCCACGGTGTGCCATTGGCCGATGGGGATATTCACCGCCACGCAGCCGGAGCCGGGCGCCAGGTCGATGACCTCCGTCACCTCGCCGGCATCGCTGTAAAAGATCTCCCGCAGCCGGCCCCGCAGGCACACCACCGTCTCCGACGACTTCCTGTGCCGATGGATCGGCAGCACCGTCTCCGGTTCCAGCGCATTCAGCATCCGCTGCGAGCCGTCGGAAGGCGCGTTCCTGAGGTCCAGGTTCATCCGCCGACGCGGCGAGGCTTGCGCCTGGGCGGTGAGGGAGTCGAGTAAAGCTTGTGTAATCTTCATTTCGTCAAGGATTCAAGGTGATCCTCACGCAAATCAGCGCCAGTTTTGGATTGTACATTCCTCAAATACTCCAAGCCTATCGCCGTCGTCTCAAATCGGACATTCCTTCGTTTCGACTTATCGTCTTCGATAGGCGCCAGACAACCAGCCCGAATCAAAGGGTTAATAATACCTCTAACGTTAATCGTTTGGTTAGTAACTCCTATCATATGGAGCATTTCTTTTTTCGTACGAGACTCAATCGAGCATAACGCCAAGACTTTCAACGACTTATCAGAAAACACCGATTCTTTTACATCACGAGAAGTATCATACCCTGCACGAACGTTTTCGGCCTTAGCGTTAGTAACGTTTACCGAGAAAACGGTAACCTGGGGCGGTGGATGTTCATACGTTGGCTTGCCGCACACATGATGATGTACGCCTTCTGGCAGCATTCCCACAACAACTTCTGGTCTGTCGGATAACGCATCTCACTCTCATAGCACGTCGCATCCGTGTACTGCGTGTCCAGATTTTTCATGTACGGCCGCCATGCCTTCGCCAGGATGTCCTGCAACTGCTGGATTTTCAGGCCCCCGGCCAGTTCAGATACAATATCACGTATACATCTTCAAGAACATCAAGGCAACTTTTCCCTCCGGGGTGAAGTAACTCTTCCGGCCACGCTTCGGGCGAAGACTCTTGCTTACCAGACCGAAGTTCTCTGCCAATTCATGCAGAGGAAGAAGCTTGTGCATCCTTCCAAGATCACTCTTTGCAAACGTCCGACGATAATTCTCATAAAAATCGAACTCTGTAAACGGCAAACTCTGGTGTATTCCAGCAAAATTCTGTACTTTTGACATCGTATTTTTAATACACGATTCCTCCAATTTTTGCTTTTCCAGGGCATTTGGGGGAATCTCTTTTCCCATATCAAAGGTACAAAAATTCTAACAATTTATCAATCAATTTGTTATAAATCTTCAAAGGACTTTTCCTATTTTGCGATAGTCCCTAATTATTATTCTATGATTTCCAGGTTCGGTCCCACAAAAGCCTCACCCCCACACTCATTCCCGCCCCCACAAACGCCCCCACCGTATTCATCACCAAATCCGTCAATTCGAAAAAGCCCACGTGCAGGAGCAGCTGGAGACACTCGATAGTGAGGGACAGCCCGAAGCCGGTCAGGGTCACAAGGCCGAGCCGACGGCCGGTGCTGACGCTCTTGGCCGATGCCAGAAACTCGGAGAGGAACAGGCCGAAGGGAACAAAGGCGGCAAGGTTGGATAGCATCTCGGCCGAGCCCGAAGCGGAGCGGAATAAGCGTTCAAAGTCGAATGCCAGGTCATAGCCGGAGGCGTGGCCCATCATTCCCATATATCGAATCACCACTGCCGTATCCAGCAAGAACAATCCCGAAAACACCGCAATCTCCAATGCAATCGCGCCGTACACTGAGCATTTCTTCCGTCCGACAATGAATACCGTCAATGCCAACGACACCACTCCAATCACGGCCCAGTGCATTCCGGGGACATGGGCCAGAATCCCCCTGATATATGTCTGCAGCGTCGATAAAAACACGCCCATCCCTCCTTCGTTCACAACGCCGGATTCCGATCAAAAAAGAACCCTTTCACCTGAATTGCCAACGCCTTCGCCATCGAAATCGGCGCGAACTCCCGGTACTTCCAGCTGGCACGGAGGGTGTTTCCGACCAGTCTCAATTTACCGGCAAAGCCCCGAACACTCTCGTGCAGATCCAGACCGGCCCAGACCGAATCCATCATTCGGCGTTCCGGTGCCGTCAGGGACGAGTATTCGCAAAGACCCAGGACATAATCCCCAAGATGGGCAAAAGCGTCGTAGAAGCGCCGGAAGCCGAACTCATCGACATACTTTCCGAAGGCGGTCCAATCCAAGTCGGACTCGTGCTTGCGCTTGAACAGGGCCCAGTCCAGGATATGCCTCAGATTCAAGCCCTCGTGCAGGAAATGGGAATACGCATGCTCGGTCAGGAAAAGGGCGGAGAACAGCACGGGCGGGAGCATCAAGCCGGAATCGTTCCATTCTGCCAACGGCCCCTCCAGCGCCATCCGCTGCAGAGTCTGCTCCAACCGCTTCAAGGCGCTGTTACCCCGGAACGGCGTACAAAACTTGTGGTTCTCCACGTGCAGGCCGTCAACCTGGAACGAGCTGTTTTTGTAAAACCCCCTGTCGACGGCCAGGCCCCGCTTCTCCATCACCCGGTTCCCCTGTTCGTATGCCTCCAGATGCTCGCCGCCCTTGATCAGAAAACAATCAAAGTCAGCACTATACCGATGCGAAGGGACGGGGTAGCAATCCGACACTACGACCCCTTTCAGGACCATCGTCTGAATCCCTTCCTCGGCCAACCAGCCCGCCATCTTCTTCGCGGCAGCAATCTGGCCGGCATACCGCTGCTCGAACTGCATCGTCTTCGCCAACCATTTCGCCTTCGCCCGGCGAAGCTCCCGCGGGTCCCCCGCGGCGGAATACAGCCCCGCATCGTACATCCGTTGCAGGCCGTCACTCGCAATGACCGCAACTCCCTGCCGCTGCACCTCGTCGATGAAGACAGGCCAATCCAAAGACTCCGGAATGGCAAACCCCGTTTCGCCGGCGACGCTCGCCCGAATCAGGTTCAAAAGCAAAGTGCGCTCTTCCGTCATAAGGATTTCAGATACTCCTCGTGCAGATGGTAATACTTCTTCATAAACAGCACGTAGGCCGCCACCAGGACAATGCCCACAACTATTAGATAAATCCAATGCGCCACAATCGTATTGGGGATCAGATACACCATCACCAGCGAAATCACAAGCTGAATTGCCATATAAAAAAGAGACACCACCACGTGGTTCATCCCCAGCTCATTCGCCATAATCTGATACGCGTGCTTCCGATGCGCCTCGCCCAGATGCTCGTGCAGCATAATCCGATGCACAATCGTGCAGCAACCGTCCACGCCATAGACAATCAGGAATATCAGCCAGGTGATGTCCCCCGTCTTCATAATCAGACTGCCAATCATAAACAGCAGGATAAACGCAATCCCGACACTCCCCACGTCACCCGCAAAGCACTTCGCCTTGTTCTTCGGCCGGAAATTGAAATAACTGAACACCAGCACAGACAGGATTGTAACGACAATAAAACTCGTCTCTACGAACCCTCCCACGTCATTCCCGGCTTGACCGGGAATTTCATTCAGCAACAACAATGGTATCAACACCGCCAACGAATACCCCGCCGTAATCCCATTGATCCCGTCCATGAAATTGTAGATATTCGTTGCCCCCACACACACAATCAGTGCCAGAATTACCGCCCACCATAACTCAACATGGATCATGTCCAACTGATAGAACATCAAACCCATCGCCACGAACTGCACCACCAGCCGCACCGAATCTGGCAACGAATGGATATCGTCAATGAAACTCACCCCCGCCGCCAGTGTCACCGCCGCGAGGAACCATGGATACTGAAACCTGAAGAAAGCGCTCCACACCCAGGCTCCAATCAAGAAAATGATACCTCCACCACGAAGAACAATCTTGGTGTGAGAACTACGGAGATTGGGCTTGTCGATGATGTTGAAGTGATCGGCGATATTGAAGTACACCAACTCCGCAATCAACAAGATAATGGCAATTGCCACATATGTAAACACAAACATATTCATTTCAGATGTTCATAATTCCATCCAATTCCTTCAAGCACTTTTCCTTCACGAAGTGCTCGTCGTAATATCGTTTTGCCTTCGCTCCTTTTTCCGTCAGTAATGATTTATCCATTTGCGAAAGATCTATCGTCAACTGGGCGAGCCCTTCGGCATCTCCTGCAGGCAGTGTCCATCCACAATCGGCATCGCGGATTACATCTGCCCCCTCGCCGTTTAGCACTGCCACAATAGGCTTTCCAGCAGCCATATACGACGAAATCTTCGCCGGAGCATACAGCCGGAACAGGGGATCATCGCTCAACGTTACCAGCATCACATCAGCCTGCGCAAAGAACCACAGCATCGTCTCGGCCGGGAAACGCCCCAACGTTAGCACTGTATCCTCCAGACCATGTTCCTTCACGAATCCCTGTACCCATTCCAACTTCCGTCCATCACCCACAATCAGCCACTTGATCTCCTTATGCTCTTTTGTCAGCAAAGCCGCCTCCATCGTACACTCAAACCCATGCGCCTCCCCCACAGCTCCTGCGAACATCAACTTGAAGCCCTCCGGGAGCACTGGCAGTCCCTCGTTGCAGGCGGATGGTGAGCCTGTTGAACCATTCCCCGCAATCTCCCCATCGCTCCACTGCGGGAAATACACAATCTTCTCTCTATAATCCCCATACTCCAGCACACTCTTCTCAAAACTCCTCGAACTGATCAAGATCCTATCCGAATGCCGATACTCGCTCCTCACAAAATGCCGGAAGAACCCCAGCACCCACTTGTTTTTGATGCCCCCTGCAGCCGTCAAACTCTCCGGCCACAAATCCAGCACCCATGTATAGAGCGGCACACCACGGATCTTCTTATACAGCACCCCCGGAGCCGACATCATCACCGGCGAAAGCTGCTGCACAAACACCCGGTCGTACTGGTGGCCGATTGCATGAAACAGCATCCACACCCACGCCACCACCATATAACTGAAATAGTTCAGCATCAGCGTCACCTTCCCGTTCCCACGAGGCACAATAGGCAGCCGCGTCACCTTCACCCCATTCACCACTTCGTGCCGCCTCTTGAATAGTCCATACCCATCAAAGAACTTCCCCTTCGGGTAATTTGGGACCCCGCACACTACATGCACATCGTGCCTTTCCTCTGCCCAGTGGAAAGCTATATCATTACCCCTGAACGCCTCAGGATAAAAATACTGACAAACGAATAAAATCTTCATTCGCTATCGTTTAAATGGTTTATTCTGATTCTCTTTAGATTTTGAACTCAATGACTCTTGAAACCATCAACTTTCTCAAAAACTCTAAACCCTAAATACTCAATAGTACAGATTTTTACCAATGACAGCTAATAGTTACCTTTTTACTCTTCCACTTGTATCTCCATTCATCAAGTTTTCAACCTCTTGTATAGAAACCCAATTAAAATCTCCCTTAAGCGTATGTTTCAAACAACTAGCAGCCGTAGCAAACTCCAAAGCCTTCTGATCGTCTTGATAATGTAGAAGCCCGAAAATCAAACCACCCATAAAGGAATCACCACCACCTACACGGTCGACGATGTCTGTGATATCGTAACGGCGACTCTCCAATAATTCTTCACCATTGTACAAAACTCCACCCCAAGTATTGTGGTTGGCATTAATGGCACCACGAAGAGTAATCGCCATCTTCTTGCAGCGAGGAAACCTTTTCATCATCTGTTGACATACACTGATGAAGAGTCGTTGGTCTATTTCTCCGCCAATGCTTTCAGCATTAAAACACTCCGGCTTAATACTAAAGACCTTTTCACAGTCTTCTTCATTGCCCAGAATAATATCGCAACCAGAGACTAACTCAGGCATCACTTCAGAGGCTTTCTTTCCGTATTTCCACAGGTTACCACGATAGTTGATATCACAACTAACAGTAATTCCCAACTCATTAGCCATATTGATAGCATTCAGACATTCTATGGCAGCATATTCCGACAAAGCAGGAGTGATTCCTGTCCAATGGAACCATTCTGCGCCTTTCAATATCTCTTTCCAGTCTATCGATCCTGGCTTGACTGTTGCAATGGCACTATCCTCACGGTCATAGATAACCTTTGAAGGTCTGGCATTACTACCTGTTTCCAAATAAAGGATTCCCATTCGTTTACCAGAACGCTGAATATGGTCAACTCCAACCTTATGTCCCCTCAAATCCATGATGCATCGCTCCGCGATAGGATTCTCTGGAAGACAGGTGATGTAGTCTGTATCAATACCATAATTCGCTAAAGAGACGGCTACGTTGGCCTCAGCTCCGGCATAGCTGACATCATATCTGTCAGCTTGTATCAGTTTGAGATAATCAGGAGCCCCGAGGCGCACCATAATCTCTCCAAATGTTACAACTATTGCCATGTTACTTATTGCCGTAGAGGTTCTTATACATAATTTCTGCAATCACAAAATCATCCGGCCAGTCAATATCGAATGAATGGAGCTCATCCATCACATACAACAATGGCTTTTTCCCGATTCTGTTCTTTTGTTCGGTATAGACTTCTCGCTTTGCTAGGAACATCGTGTGATTAATGGGGTAAAGCGCCTCCAGATCTTGTGTCCTCGGCCAAGAAATATTGGTTGTGTTGTTGATGAGTTTGCCTTCCTTATTAAGCAGGAAGTTCTTCAGTTCAGTCACGCCCACTAATGAATCATAACCCTCTATTAACTTATCAAAATACAACTTGATACCAGCATCATATTGATCTGCCCCACAAAGTGGAGTCGTCACATGTCCCCAAAGGATGTGCTCGGCATCAGTCACCGTAGGAACATAGCAAATCAAGTCCTGCAGATTGGTGGAACTTAGACACAACTCCTCTGGACGCTCAATGATTCTCAAACGACTGTCCTTATACTTGCTAGCCACTTCCATGCAAACCTCGTCATTGGAAGAGAAGATAATCTCATCAATGAGTTTGGTAGCCAACAGTTGCTTTACCTTATTCTCGACCAAACCGCCTTCTATTCCAGCAAAAGGCTTAGTGTTTTTGTTTTTTACCCTCTCGCTGCCCTTGCGGGTTGGAAGAAAGAATGATACTATATCTGCCATAGTTATATGAATTGATAAACTGATTTGACTTCCAGTTCTGGGTACAAAGACGGGGTAAGAGATATCAGCTTGTGACCAGTGTATTTTTCAAAGTCTTCAAGAAGTGCCCTGTTCTCATTACTAAGGGCGACCTCTTTCTCTGACAAAATACTGCCAGGATAGCCGTCGTAACCCACCACATAGATATTCCCATCTGTAATATTCAAAGCCGTTTGGATAGCCAACGTGGTACAAGAATCTTGGTATGCCTTGGTAAACTCTATCTTAGAAAGCTCATAGGTAGAATGTTCCGCATATTCAGGAACATCAGTTCCTAGCTTTCTCGGATAAGGAGGTAACACACAGGTCGCATTAAACTGTTCCGCACTTACATTTGCCTTCAGCCTCTTGGCCTCTCTACCCAATAGGCAGTAGTATTGCGGTACATCCAGTTCCAAAAATATGCCGGCATGGCGGGCTGTTGCAAAGACCAAAGCCACGTTCTTCTTATGCTTAATGAAGTTAGTGATACCCTCCAGATGGTCAATAGGGGTTTCGCCGCCACCAATGATAATCACATTATCGTATTTTCCCTCCTTAAGGATGGGATACTTAGCGTTGTCCTCAACCTTGTCCTTCTTGTTCTGTAAGCCGCGGACAATGCTGTCAAAGGAATAGACACGGTTGGTCACCAATGCCATCACTTCTTTTTGAGGTAGAGAGTTTGCTCCTGAAATCATGTAAGGCATCTGTGTGCCCCACTTATAGGTATCATAAAGCGGCTGGAATGCTGTAATGACATCGCTCAATGCGTTGAAATCAACATCAAGCCCTTTCTTGTTAAGATATGTCAACAATAGTTCTGTGTTCAGGTTCCCTGCACCACGCCCCATACCTAAAATTGTCGCATCAACAGAATCCACGCCACAATCGATCGCCGTGAGAGTATTAATCAACCCCATCTGCAGGTTGTTGTGCCCATGAAAACCTATTTGGCAGTTCACCACCTCACGAAGCTTCTTGATAACCTCTGTAACTTCGTTCGGCATCACACCACCGAAGGAATCTACCATATTAACTATGTCGACCACTCCACTAATGCCCTTCAGCTGCTCATAGAATCCCTCATATTCGCTCCATTTGGACATATACATGACATTAAACCCCACTTCAAAGCCTTGCTGCTTGATGGCTTTTGCCAATGTGATGGCGCGAAGCATATTCTTGGGGTCAACGGCAATACGTATCATATCTACAAGCCCCTTGATAGGTTCAGTGAGTTGCGCCAAGTCTTCAACCGTGGTGCTCTTTTCATTGAGCATAACCGCAAGCTTCTTCTTCGATAGATCCCGTATCTGTTTGAGCAGATACACGGGACAGTATCCAAACTTACCCAGGTACTTAGACTCGGGATTATTACGATAGCCAAGCTCTAAATAATCAACAGGCAGAAAGTTCATACCGTTGAGATATGTACGAACTAAATCTGCATTAAAGTCCCAGTCTGTATAGTAGCCACCATCACGGAAAGAACAATCTAGAATCATCATTGCTTCAAATCCTTTATTGTGTTAAATAAGTCTTCGACGTTGTATTTCTTAATTATCTTATCCGAATTTAAAGAAGGAAACGTTTTAAAGATGGATGCATCTTTGTCATTAGTTATTATGGCAATAGGAATCGAACCATTATATATTGCCTCCAAAAGAATCGTTGACTTTCTGGAAATACAAATATTCCCAACAAGAGATTCTGTATAATCAGTTATATAGGGACAGCCCAGGGAATCATAGTTGCTCTTTTTGTCAGTTGGATGCAGTTTCAAATATAGTGGCCACCCATGATCGTCCATCATTCTTTTCAGCGCAGATACTATTTCTATATTGACGTTAATCTCCCTCGGCTCGGTAAAGAAAATGACATACTGAGGGTGTTCTACGTTCTTTGAGTCCAACTTAAGCATCTTTTCTATGACGCTCTGATTAAACACAAATTTACTTGTGTGGTAAAGAGTGTTCAGATACTGTGATGAATACTCAGTATAAGCATAGAATACATCACACGAGAATCCTTTTGGGAACTTGAAACCATACTCTATCCCATGAGGAATATTATAAGTTTTAATGCTGTTCTCTTTTGCAACCCGTTCTTCAAGCACTGAAAAGCGGTCAAGATTGTTCGCAGTGTAATACTCCCCGCCCGCATAATAAGAGAAAAACCTTTTTATCAACAGGTTAAATAACTCTGTATGTACAATTCTTTTCCGATAATAGTCCTTAATTGAATAAATGAAATAAATGCCAAGTTTGGGAGTATATGCAGCTTTGAACTCCCAAAGTGACTTGAATGAATTGCAGTATGCCTTGAAAGTCCAAGACAATCGTTCTCCTTTCCCAAACAGCCTATAAATTGACGACTTGTCTTTAATGTCTTCTTTCTCCTTACTGATAAAGACAAAGTTACGCATTTTTTGTGTGCCCGCCTTTGATCGCAATATTGAAAATGCCTTCTTGCCTCCAAAAACTTCCTCTGTCTTAGGAATACGCAACATCAGATATGCTAAGTAGAGAAAGGATAGCAACTGATTTAGATAAAACAGAGTATTGCTCTTTAATGTGCTAAATAACAACGAGCCCGTGGCACATTGCAAGTTCTGTTCTTCTGCAATATTTCTGACATAATACTTGATATCCGTTGTGGCGTTTCTTGCATCAACATACGCTATCTCATTCTTGGCCACAAAGAACTTGATTGCCAAGTAATCCCTGATTTTATATTGGTACAGTTCATTGACCAAGTATGTATCATTAAAAAACTCACTCGCCTGGTTATCTGAGTATTTATTAAACTCTTCATCATACAACTCGTCCACACTTAGCTTACTCCCGTTGTATAGTAGCTCCGTACCGATTATTTCGCATCGTTTCATGACTCTACAATTTTTGCATAAACTCTTTCATTATCCTTCCCTGGTACTCTTCACTATTGATTAACCGAGTATTATTATAAGCATTGATTGCCACTGTTGACCTTAATTCGTCATCTTCAATCATCTGCTCAATACAACTTGCGCATCCTCGAGCATCATTGGGTTCAAATAACAATCCTGACACATGATCCTTTACTACGTCAACGATACCAGATGAATTCACAGCGATGATAGGCATTTGGGCTCTGCCTGCTTCAATTAAGCCAATAGGATTCATCTCTAGAACCGACGTGGAAATATAAATATCCATCAGACTTAGCATAGACAAAACCTTATCATTCCCGAGTTCTCCACCTATGACAAAGTTATTCTGCAACCCATTACTTTGAACATATGCTACGAACTCTCGCTTATACGCTTCTTCACGTGTATTCCCGTAAACATGAACAATAATACCAGGGTATTTGTTCCTAACAATCTTAATGGCCTTTGCTAATGTAAGATGCCCTTTCCCGGATATATACCTTGAAACATATAAAAGCTGTGGTTTGTTCTTATTAATCTCGAATGACTGTTTAACAGGGATTGGCGGAACAACATTTGCTATAGAAAGAATGAGTTCTTGCTTATAACCATACTTGATAACTTGCCTTTTGACGAAGTCCGCTAAAGAGAAATAAGCATCCGTTGTTAAACGAATCAACTGGACATACATAAATACCTTGACCTGATTAATCCAGGCATATGAATTATGATTTGTGTTAATAATTCTCAACCGACCATTATTAAACAACTTAATCAAGAATACAAGGTAAATGTCGGCCTTTAACGATGTTATCACATGAGTTATTTCATGGTCTTTTATAATTGTCCGTAACTCCTTCAAACGCTTTACAAAAGAGTCTTTTCTGGTTGAAAGGACGGGGATATAATGAACCTTTTCCTCATTTATACCGTATCTTCCACCTTGATCAGTTCTATAGTCAATAAAAAAAGTGGGACAACCAACAGAAGATAATGCCTCTGCAAGTCGGACATTGCCTTCGATTACAAGGATTCTCATTTTCATTCGGTCAATAATGTTGGCTTAATGCTCTTGTTTATTTAGTAATGCCTTAAAAAAACTAGAATAATGATAGGCGCATTCTTTCATGGAATATGGAGAATAACTCTCTAATGCATGATGGGACATCAAAAGAATCTCATCCGATGATAAAAGGAGAAATCTTCTCAAGGCATTATAATAAGAGTCCTCCGTCGTGTCAGATGCAAGAATTCCATTTTCTCCATCCACAATCACATCTTTTATCCCACCAACAGGTGTACAAATAGGAATTGCGCCAACCCCCATAGCCTCAATGAGAGATATTGGGAAACCCTCAACAGAAGAGCATAAGCAAAACGCACCGCCATATTTTAAGTATTCTAAGGGGTTCTGTTTCTCCCCAAGAAAATGGCAGTTTTCCGGCATGATTGCTCTGACTTCGTCAGTATAAGCGGGGACCCTTGTATTGGAACCAATGAACAATACACTAAAATTATAACCCTCGTCAAATAATCGTTTGGCGACTCTTGCCATTAATAACTGTCTTTTTACATTATCAACATGCGCTAATTGAATAAGAATACGCGTCTCTTTATTGAGCCGATAACTATTAATCTCTCTTATCACATCTTCTGAAACCACAAGATCAGGAGGGATATTACGCCCATTACAGATTAGTTCTGAAGCGACGTGATAATACGAGTCAAAATCACGTTGTGCTGCTTTTGATATTGTAACAGGACGAACAAGTCTCAACCTAAAAAGAAATTTACGTAATAAACGCTTAAATGCGTCCTTAGCTTCGTGTCTAGCAAGACTGTGTACCGTATGGACCCCTGCAGAACAAAAGACCTGAAACAATCCAGTATAAAGGATGGAATCAATATGCGAATGAATGACTTCTGGCTGATACCTCCGAATTAACTTGTAGAATTGTAGAAATACTCGAGGATCAAAACCTGGCTTCTTATTGATGCACTCTACGATAACCTCGCTCCTAATCTGACGCTGAAAAAAAGACTGATCACCACGTAAGGGCCAAAGAACGACAAGAACAACTATGTTGTTCAATGACAGTTCATTACATAAATCAACAACAAATCGCTCCGCTCCACCTGTTGATAATTGTGGTATTACTTCAAAAATTCTCATAGTAGAAAAAGTCTAATCCAACATCAAGAATTTCCGAGCAACTGTTTTTATGTCAAACTCTGTTAAATCAATCGGCGGCATGGCATGTCTATAATCTCCCATCAAAAACTCATCAACGACAGATGCTTCATGGAAAGAAGAAGACACCTCAAGAATAGGTCGTCCTGCTATTGCATAATCGATCAACTTGCTGGGCTTCTGAACAGATCCCTCATTAGCGATATCAACCAAGAAATCTGCTTTTGACAATATCTCTAGGATTTCTTCTCGTGAGACAAAAGGATGCACTGACAACTTTTCGCCAAGCAATGCTTTATAAGGACTATAGAAACTGATATCTCGGGTATAAATATGGAAAACAAAAGGGATAGTCTTAGTCGCGAGATATTTTAAGAACTTATCAGGATCCCTCAAGTTGCGTTTAGCATTTCCGGCAAAAACGAAAGTGAGGACGTCATTAGTGGAGAATCTATCAAAACGTCGTTCAAGACTAAATCCTTGTGGAATAACTCGAATCTTATCTTGGACATCATCATAATATGCTTTTCTTGCTTGCTCAACAGGGATAGTTATAAAATCCGTCATATTACCCCATTCTTTCTCAACTCTAGCAAAATACGATGGAGGAGGCGCGAAAACATTTCCCATAAAAGGATCACCACAATCTGAGATCCATTTTGGAAACACTTCTCCATTCTGCAGAGCTTCTTTTTTAGCTTTCATTACACCCCAGTGCACTGGATGCGGATATGCGATTGATATGATTAAATCAATCTGGTGAAATTCCTGTTTAACAGCTCTATAGACAAGATGCTTCAATTCAATTGAAGGGAATAGAAGCCATTTTCCAACGGTATGGGTGATGGTGGCATTAATAAACGATCTTTTCTTATGGCCAGTGCTATCTTCATTACCAAACCTTGACTTCCCTAATGATTTAATGGTTACCCCAGTTTCTTTTTGCATTGAGGTATAATTGTAATCCCCGAGTAGAGCATACACGGTAACGCTATTTCCCTTAGCTAATTCTCTGGCTAATTCATATAGCCGAAATGATCTTGGCGTTTGATAGGGAGGGAAAAACTGGCCGACTAACAGTATTCTCATACTAAAGGAAATTGACAACAGATACAATGGGCGGTAAGAATAGATTTAATATTCCCGTTGTGCCTCGTACATAATAATATACCCAATACACAATCTCGAACGAGAAAACAAAAGGAGTTAAATAAATCAATCTCTTATATTCATTTGAACGGAATGTTCGGAACCACAAATAAATAACTAGCGGTATTGTAACGCAATAGAAACGTCCTCCGAGACTTGGAATACCCATCGTAAAGTTAGAGAAAATAAGTAATAGTAATGTCAGAGTATAGATTCCAGTATTATTCTTGGGCATTGATAACCTTCGTTGCAAAAGAAGCACAATTAAAATGTACACAAAAACAGAAACGAGATTCTTTGAAAACTTGGAAATAAAAGCAAAACCAGAGCCCACAACATTTAGTCTGTCGAGATTATCCTCGGAGAAATAATAATCTGCAGTATGCTGCAAAGGTGTAGGAAGATAATTGTATAACGCATCTCCTACATACATCGATAAATACGATAAGGGTATGCTAAGATATACAAGTATAGTTAGAACAGCATTTAAGTGTGGAATCTTATGCAAAACAATGGTTAGGCACAAAAACACAATAAAAATAAGATACGTGCCGTGGATAAAGACGAGAAAAGGAGTGAGTAATAGATAATAGTATTTGTTCTCAATAAACGTTTTTAAACTTATACAAGTAGCCATCCATGAAGCAGTCCAGAAACGAACACTAGATATGCTAGTAAACGGTATTGTAATAAAAAGAATAATAAGTAGGCAGATGAGATACTTCTTGTCATTCGTTATTGCCATGCCTCTTGTTATAACTGCCATCGATTTGGTAAAGAAATAACCATAGATTAGTCCAAATACCAGGAAAACGAAGTGGATATTCGATGTTATGTGTGTCACGAAATAAACCACCGTCTCGAAATAATAGTCCTTGATGTTGGAATCAAAGGACATAAAATCATAGAGGCCTTGCAAATAAAGAGATTGGTTAGGAACACTATTGTTCCTAATATACTCATAATACTGATAGATATCAAGATCAGTGTTATATGGAAACATTAACCATCCGGCCAGTCCGCAAAACAGAATCAAAATCAGCTTGGAATTCTTCTCGAAAGCATCGAATAACGCTAAAAAGAACGATAGGATTGGGGACAATAAAAATAATAGCCACTTAGTGACATTACTCTTGCCAGTTGACATATTATATAGCTAGGTTAAAGCATTAATAACAAATTGACTCGTAATCAGGTAAATGTCAAAATAACTGATAATAAATGTAATCCTAAGGATTAATTGTATACAAAATGACCAGTTCAATAATAGTAATTTGATCTTGGATGGGGAATGTCTTTGTATAATAAAGATTCCTTGGGATAGATTTTAACAACTCAAGGAATGAGTTTGAAAAGAAAACTCAATCTAGGAGACTTCAAGAAACTCGCAGCAATCTCCTTATACGAGAGTTTAAAAGGCCAGCACAACAAATAAAAACTAGCGACATATAAAACAAGACAAACAGTCAGAAGAACAAATTTATTCAATGAAAGAATTGGTACAAAAAGACTAGGGATTATGGCTGCGAGCAGGGATACTAATAAAACTTTACCTAACACCCTAGTAGGAAACATGGAGGATATTTTTAAGTTAAAATGCCTTGCAATAATATTAATCTGGAGTAGTATGCTGATAATTCTACATATTTCAGACACTATCGCAACTGCAATAGGATTATTAATCAATATTACTGCAACATACTCAAAAAGAACTACCAAGATCGCATAGAAAAGATGGACATTGGCATACTCTCGTGTCTTTCCAATTGCTAAAATAATGGGAGCGAAAGGGATTATTTGTAAGAGGGCACTGGCATTTCTGACTTGAAAGTATATGGCTGAATCAGAATAAAGATTCCCATACATGCAAATCATCAGAAGATTAGCAAATACGATACTAAAGACAAGAATTGGAAAAACAAACTTTGATGATTTTATTAAGGAAGATTGCCAAACTGAAAGAGTAGACTTTAGATCCTTCTCGTTATTGTCTTTATTTAAAGCGGAAAAAACTGGAAGTAATACAACAGAAACACCACCAACGACCATTCCTACTAATGGATTCTGGATGAACCCGTTTGAATAGTCTGCGAAAACGGCATTCCCATAATAACGGCTAATAAAGAATTGATTTGAAGAAGAAACAATAAGTCCCCAAATAGAAGCATAGAAAAGCGGCAAAGAGAACCGGAGAATGTCTTTATACTTAATATCAGTATTATCTTTTGGTTGGTTTTTGACCGGTGCGGTCTTCATATACATCGCTAATATAAATGAGATGAATGATGCCACGACAAAACCTAACACAGCATGAAGATAAGTCCCGTTAAAAACAACAACAGGTAGGACAATGCAAACTATAGTGAAGACTCTTGTCCCAACTGAGTACAAAGCCACATACTGAGTTTTTTTATAGGCGGCATAGATACCCTCTAATCCTAATGTTGGAAGAAGGAAAAGAGGTGTCGGAGAAAAAAGTCTAAGTGCTATTACTAAATCATCGTTCTTAAGAAGCTTAGATATTGGAGTAGCGCCCAAAAATAGTACAAGAGAGAAGGTTACACCCAAGACAAACAATATGTTTGTAATCTTCTGAATAATCTGTTTTGATTGGTTTAATGGACGCTTAGGCAAATAATATGAGTAGGTTCTCGGCAAACCTAATGTAAAAACGACCAAAAGAGTATCATAAACATAGATTACCTGCTTATAAGTTCCATAATCTGCCTTAGTGAAATACCTACTCAGAATCATTGGTGTTACAATTCCAATGAGAAAAGAGCAGAAATTGCCCAGAGCAATCCAAGCAGCTTGTCTTGAATTATTGGTCACTACAGCTTCTTGCATCTGCAAACCAATTTGGATAATAACTGAAAAGAATATAGCCCAATGCGAACACTTACTGATAAGGGGACTCTCTTTAGATTGATCCTATTGTCTAAAAGAGATAAGTTGTTAGAGAAACTTTTGTTTGATAGTTTATTAACCACATATGCTTTAACCTTCTCGGGCATAAAGTCATTGTAAAAATAATCATCAATAGTAGATACTCCACAAACTGAGAGATATGAATAAACTGAATTCACACATCTTACAATAAATTCGCCTACATCCTTCTGCTTGGCGGTTACTGAGTATTCATTGTCACGGTAATAATAGTATCTAGGGGACTTAAGGACTATAAAGCTATCACATACTGATGCGCAATGTATATTGAAATCTTGATCGCCCATGAATCTCAATTGCTCGTCAAAAAAAATACCCCTATCTAAAACCACACTTTCTTGCACAATTATCGAAGAAATATACCCTCCCGGTATGGACTTAGAGAAATACTCATCTTTGGTCAATGATCGGTACTCAATATCGTCAGTATCATCATCAGTGCCCCTTAAGCGCAATTCTTGTGTACCTGCGCTCACACGAGTATTATAAGAACGAATAAACTGAGTATTCGGATTGTTCCTAATAATCTCGCAAAGGACATCGCACATTCTATAATCAACAAAATCGTCAGAATCAACAAAACATAGCCAAGAATCACTGTTTCTCGAATCAGATTTCAGCCACACTAGAGCAGCGTTTCTCGCCGAACACTCCCCTCCGTTGGATTTATGAATCGGAATGATTCTTTTATCCAATAGTGCATAATTGTCTAGTATTTGAGGGGTTGAATCTGTGGAACCATCATCAACAACAATTGCTCGCCAATTCGAATAAGTCTGGGAGATAATACTATCAAGACACTGTTTCAAGTATTTCTCGCAATTGAATGCAGGAATAACGATATCAAATAAAACCATAATAGAGCAGATCTAAGATTACATCCGAATATACTCTCAATAAGAATCCTAATACACAATTGCTAAGAAGATTGATAGTGTGCTTTATTACTTAGATATGATAGACTCCTTCTAGTGGGCATACATTATGACAATCAAGAATGACTTTACCCTTAAGCTTGTCCCAATTCTGCTTTATGTGATCATGCTTCACCATAATCACCACCATATCTACTTCGCTCAAGAACTGGTCAAAGTCCAAAATCTGATTCTTCACAATCTCCCTGTTAGTAAAGAACGGATCAAACGTCTTCAGAGGCCTCGCCAGATGCCGCTCCTGAATCTCTAACATCTGCAGCGTCGGGCTCTCGCGCACGTCGTCAACATTCTCTTTATAAGTCAAGCCATACAGACCAACTCTGCGGTTATCCGTAATTCCATTCTCCTGCATAATCTCATAGATGCGATTGAGAACGAAAGTCGGTTGACTGTCATTCGTCTTCATTGACTCATCAATGACCTTGGCCAAGGACGGATAGTCGCCCACGAGGAACCAGGGATCGACGCTGATGCAATGACCGCCTACGCCGGGGCCAGGCTGGAGAATATTCACACGGGGATGCATATTGCAGATGCGGATGATCTCATAGACATCCATATTGTCGTGACGGCAGATACGGCTGAGCTCATTGGCAAAGGCGATGTTCACAGCGCGGTATGTGTTCTCCACCACCTTGGTCATTTCGGCCGTGCGGATGTCGGTAACCACGATTTCACCTTGGCAGAAAGAGGCGTAGAAACTCTTGACCTTCTCGCCGATCTCGCGGCTGTCAGCTCCAATGGTACGATTGTTATGCAGCAACTCATAGACCATGTTACCGGGGATGATGCGCTCAGGGGCGTGGACAAGGTTGATGTCCTCGCCAATCTTAAAGCCGTTTTCCTCAATCACAGGACGGACGAACCTATCGATAGTGCCAGGACTCACAGTGGATTCAATTACCACTATTGCACCCTTCGGGCAGTGTTTCATCACTTCCTTGACGGCTGCCACCACATAGCAGGCATCCACCTTCTTGCTGAACTTGTCGTAAGGAGTGGGCACGCTCACGATGTACATGTCCGTCTTCTGATACTCGGTGGTGAACTTGATACCGGCCTCTACAGCGTTAGCGAAAAGATCGTCCAGGCCGTCCTCCTTGAAAGTGGTCTTGCCAGCGTTAAGCGTAGCTACGAGTTCCTTGTTATAATCCGTGCCAACAACTTCCACACCATGTGATGCCATCATAAGTGCAGTGGGCAGTCCAATATAGCCCAATCCGATTACGTTAATCATTGTTAATTCATTGTTATTATATGTCGTATCCATCTATTTCTACACCTTTTAAAGCCTGCACGATGCGGCTACATGCCTTTCCGTCACCATAAGGATTGACTGCTTTGCTCATGCGTTCATAGGAAACTACATCATTCAAAAGGGTGCTTAACTCGGAGACGATGAGGTCGTGATTTGTCCCAACCAAATGGACAGTACCGCTCTTAAGTGCTTCAGGGCGCTCGGTTGTGTCGCGCATCACGAGGACTGGCTTGCCTAGACCGGGAGCCTCTTCCTGGATGCCGCCGGAGTCGGTGAGAACGACAGTTGATTTCTCCATCAGATAGACGAACTCCAAATACTGGAGGGGCTCGATGAAGAAGAAGTTCTTGTAGTCGGTAAGGTCTTCGCCAAACACCTCGTGGATGGGCTTGCGAACATTGGGGTTGAGGTGCATGGGATAAACGAAGTCTACATCGGGGTACTTCTCGCTGAGATCCTTCATCGCGGTGACCATGCGAATGAAACCTTCACCGAAATTCTCTCTCCTATGGCCAGTGATAAGAACGAGTTGTTTTCCGTTGTTCAGTCTTGTAACATCATAGCCAGCATTCTTTAGGGCACTGACCTGCTCATCGGCAAGGGCTTTGTCGCTCTTGAGTTTATCGACCACCATATGGAGGGCATCTATGACGGTGTTTCCGGTGACGAATACCTGGCCCTGTGCCTTCTCGTCGAGGAGGTTCTGCTCGCTCAGGGGCGTCGGAGCGAAGTTGTAGGAGGCGATGCGTCCGGTGATCTGACGGTTCATCTCCTCCGGCCAAGGGCTGTAGATGTTGTGGGTGCGGAGGCCTGCTTCCACATGGCCAACGGGAATCTGTTGGTAGAAGGCAGCGAGGGCGGCGGCGGTGCTGGTGGTCGTGTCGCCATGGACCAGAACCACATCCGGCTCGCACTCTTTGAACACATCGCGCATCCCGGTGAGCACGCGGGCGGTGACATCGTAGAGGTCCTGTCCCGGCTTCATGATGTTTAGGTCGAAATCAGGCTTCACATCGAAGATCCTGAGCACCTGATCCAGCATCTCACGGTGCTGTCCCGTTACGCACACGATCGTCTCAAACTCCTCTGGATACTTCTGGAACTCCTTCACCAGCGGGCACATCTTGATGGCCTCGGGACGGGTTCCGAAAACTAACATTACTTTCATCATATGTCGTATATCTTTTTATTGCCCTCCAAAATTAATCTGCTTTCCTTCTCAACGCTTTCAAATTCATCATCACTCTGAATCCGTAGGGTGTAAGATGCCAATATGTTTCAGTATCTTTAACAGCCCGTTTTCTATCACTGATTTCAATAATTCTGAGCGCAATCAATTGAACTTTTATTTGTTGGAAAGAGTCCTCTTCAATTCGATGAAAATTTGGAATATAGCCCTTATCGACCTTCAGAACATCCTCCCTTATAGAATCCATGAAAACGCTTTTCATCTTTTCCTCTGAAGACTCATCAACAAGAATTGGTGCAAGTATGGACACGATCCTGTTCCACGTGAGCTTAATCTTAGGGTAATGACGGTCGCCATAATAATAGCTGACTGTTAACGTAACAAAATCTTCTCCCTGCTGGAAAACTTCAATTCCTTTGGGATCTTCGTCCTCAACCTGCTTCAATTTGGCCTTCAATGCTTCGTTCTCCTCCTTCAGTGCCAGAATCTGCTTGTTGGCTTCTGCAGAAAGGGAGACATAGCGTACCCAACCGGTTCTGGGTTTCGATTTTATCAGTTTGTTCAAACTCAAAATGACAGCAGATGCCAAACTATCCTTATTATCCCATTTCTGCCACAGTTTCTTGCTTATCTCTTTCTTGAAGTCTTCCAGTTTCTGTACAATAGAAGCATCACTATCTACTTTGCCGCTTGGGAGATTCTTCACATCGCTATGAACAAAAGAAATGACAGGAACACCTTTCTTAACCGCATATTCGTATTCCTTTTGCGTATAGCTCTTTCCCGAAGACTCCTCTATCGACCCATATCTTCCAGCAACGATAAGAACATAGTAATCACATTCGTCAATCAGACTCGTAATGACATCCCACTGACTATCGTCAGCAGCATTAAAATACTCCATCCCAACCGGAAAGCAATTCATCTGCAGAAGGGCCTCCATCACGGCCTTGCGCTCTTCCTGCAAGTCCTCGTAAGTTGAACTGACAAATACTTGGTATTTCTTATCCATGTTTCTTAGATTGAACTATACATAATTAGTAGGTAATCTGCGTTTAACTAATAGCTTCCGTTGGTCTTCTAAGCCACATCTCATCATCGATACCATACTTATTAACCAAGCGAAGATAGTTTTTCACAACCCTCGGAAACTGGTCTGCAATAGCCTGTCTAACATACTCGCTGATATTACCGCCAGCACGAATCCCAACTTCAAGCAAATCGAACACTGCGTCGGTACGCATAGCCTCAAGCAATAGAACGCTTTCAGCATCCATAAGATGCTTATAGTCTGCTATGATCTGATCTATCCCCTTATGAAGATTCTCACAATCGAAATGGAAGGCACGAAGATAGGTGAAGGAAACTGGATAAAGGGGAATGTTCGTAACACTATTCCAATCCTTGGATTTCATCATTTCTGCAATGTTGTCGGTTTCTTCAAGATAGACGGGATTATTTACAGACGAGAACGGAACCAACATATTATGGAGCTGTGTTCCGACGCTCTTAATCTTAGACTTGATGACTGGTCGAAACTTACGTTGCTGGAGATATGACGGAAAGGTGACAGTGAAAGCATAGAGAATTACACCGGCGATATAACTATATGCCAGGGCAAGAAAAACTCGATTCCACCCTGCTGCAACGTGCTCAGAGAGATTAGTTGGAATCCTGGGAATCCAAGCAATCTCAATACTGAATATAGCCCATACAGCCATCAATAAGCCGACTATCACCATTTTGGACAAGATGAAGTCTAAAACGGCTCTGAAAGTCTTTTTCATAGTTTTCCACCACTTGCCAAGTTTATCCTTATTCAATTTGTTCTTTTCCATATACTCACGCATCTTGCTCATCCAATTAATCTGGACTTTTACATCAACCGCCAACAAAGGGATGCATATCAACACCATCAGTATTGCCAGCAATACCAGGCATTGCAAAAGCAGCAACGGAATTTTCAGGAAGGTCATTAGGCCCAAGACAAGCAATACAAAGCCAAAGAATGATGCAACTACGATACTCTGGAGCCTATACTGCTTCTGATACGCCTCGTGCCGGAATGTATCATATTCTATGTATTGGTAGAGATCAGTATAAAACTCGCCCGAAACCTTTGCCACCAAATCGACATCGCGATTGGCTTGAATATAGACAGGATTTATTTCCTTCAGTTCCTTAGCGATAAAATCTTCAGTGCCTCGCATCCTGACATCCCAGGTTAGACGACAGGGATGCATCTTGTCGTGATAGTACCAGATGTTGTTGATATCTGATGCGATGTGATACAATTCATCGGCCGTAAAATACTCCACTCCGTAATCACCACCTGAGACTGTAGCACGCCCACCATAGCGGGCTATCTTATCTACCAGCTTTTTGAAATCTTCCTCATAGCCATTAAGTGGTTTCTGGTAGATGATGTAACTACTACTCCAACTGATAAAACGGAAGTACGATGACAACTTATGCATAAAGGGAGACATAATCTGATCATAACGATCATTCTCCCTATTCTTGCGATTCCCTATCTCAACAAATACGAGGACAAAGCCCCCGGTAATGATAGAGGTCAGGACTGCAAGTGCTATGGTCATCACATCGTTGTATTCCATTTACGTTGCGTAAGTGTTTATTCAAATGTTTTTATTACTTTATGACTAAGCAATAGTTCGTTAGTTTTATAGATTTTACGCCACGGCGCGAACGCCGTAGAATAAGAGTTCTTTGAAATCAGTGTTATTTAATCGCAAGTTCGCGTGTTTCGCGGACATTGCAATAAATCGATCCACCATTGCAGCATTGTGCAACAGGGTTTTGGTCGCTCCGACCGAAAGGTTGTGACCTTCCTGCCGTGCATAAGCTCTGGCAACGTTGACGGAGGAGAGGGAGGCGTTGAACGCGAAGGCAAGAGCCTCCTTGTTCCGCGCCTGGCAGTGAGTGGGCCCGGTGAACTGCTTTGCATCGCGGAAGACGAACTCCAACTGGAACCTCGTCCGGTAGATGTCGAAGATATCACGAGCGGAGAGCGACAAGTCCGTAGAGAAGAACACCTTTCTGCTCTGCGTCTTCTTATCGGTGTCCAGATAGTCAACGATGACGACACGGACTTCACTGCCAAGACTTACGGCCCATACGCCGGCGGTGTATAGTTTGTAGACGAGTTTACCATCCACGGAGTACTCTTCCTTGAAGACGTTCATGTCAAGGTTCTTGAGGTCAACCTTCCCTGCAAACTTCTGGGGACGGCCTCTCTTGCGGACTTTCGGACCGCGATAGAGATACTTCAGATTCACGTCATCACGGAAGCGACTTATGATGTTGAAGCCCAGCTCCTTGACTCCGGCGACAAAGCTCTCCTTGGAGAAGTACGCATCAGCTACGATGAGTTTGCATATGGACAGCAGTTGTTTGCTCATACGGGACAACATCCTCAGATACCAGCCCGTGAGGGAATCGGGATCATCCATCCCCCTGGTGCATTTGGGCTTGCGCCCACGGCACTTGGAAGTGAAGGTCTGCTCCGCTTTCAAGAACACGGCATCTTTGGCGTCCGCATCAACAACGGAAAGTCCCAGGATCTCAAGGCCATGTTTGATGGCACCGGCGCAGCCGGACCAGAACCAGTCTACGCCCGGAGTCTTCTTCCCAGCCTTGGGAATGAAGCAGGGATCGATGCCTATTGCGATACGATGTCCCATCATCGGAGAAAGGAAGTGGCGGTTGAACGTAAGCCAGTCAAAGGACTTCTTGAAGTTCTGGCGGAACCGGCTCTCACACGAGCGGCCGCACCTCGCCATCTGGGTGAAGTTCATGCGTCCTGAGGTTGTGAGATAAAGTTCCATGGTCTCGATGATGAATGTTCGGAAATGTTAATACATGTAATACTATTACGATTTATGCTGACTCTTCAATGAATAGTTGTATTATTCCTGTGACGGACGGCATTGGCATGTATTGCTTGGAATTCCTTTTATCGGATGGAAGTAGATATTATGGTTTTTTCCAAGTCTAAAAGTGTGTGAAAACTCTTAAAAATTCATCGTCTTTAGAACGGCGTAATACCTAATACCTCTATTACTAATGGTAGTAAATGTTTTGTATTGTTAACTTAAGCTTACGATCATGAAAACTAAGTCTGTGTTTTTTATTTTTCTTTTAGGATTATGTACGGTAATTCTTGGTTCTTGTAGCGAATTGTATGATTATCCTCGTGCAGAAGACCAAGAACAATTGAATTTCAGTATCAAAGCAAAAACAAAAGCTCTTTTAGACATCAACTCAAATGTCATTTCTCAATATGATGTGGAGGCATATTTGAGATATATACTTAAAGTTATCCCTACTGACATTACTTCGATAGATCAACTTAGAATTGATTCATCTGAATCATTGTATTTGGCAAACTTGAAAGATGGAAGATGGTTTCTTTTTTCTGGTGACTATAATAATCCTCCAATAATTGCAGAAGGCGACGCAAACAATCCTTGTCCGAGTGTTTTTTCGAGAAATACAGCTGGGAACAATGAATGGGTGAAATCATTTTATCATCAGATAACACAGAATCGAAATGATATAACAGAAGAATCAAAAACAAATCGTTTACTTTGGTTACATGCTCGGAAAGCCGCTATATCCCATTCTGAGAAGAATAGAGAGGATACTTTAGACTTATCGTACGATTATGTATTAGATACAATTTCCAGTATAATATATCCTGCTTTGACCCAAACTCAATGGCATGAGGGAAGTCCTTGGAATAGTGGTATTCCCAAGCTAAGGCATGGTACTTCACGGTGTTATGCGGGAAGTGAAATTGTAGCGCTATCTCAACTTCTGTATTACACCCACTTCTCCATAAACAAACCCAATTATATATATGGTTCAGTTGATTGCACTTATTATTATGACGAATATCCATATTCAAACTACGGCTTATCTAATACTACATCGGTTACTTGGGGTAATATGCCAGGAACTGCCAATGGAGACACAACGGCTATTTCATACGTGGCGGCCTTATATGCTTATGTAGCAAAGATTTCTACTACTGAGTATCTTGTTACTAATTCATCGACTTCAAATCCGAGTGATTCTTATTCAGAAACTCCAGAGTTGAATATGGCTTTGGCTTTTCGCCATTTTGGTCTAATGGTTGACTTTGATTATGGTGATTCTTTTAATATGTCGGACGCTATTACAGAAATTCAGAATAACAGACCTGTATATTGTTATGAATACTCATCTTCCAACATGATAAATGAAGCATATTTATATGATGGATATAGGAGTTATTATATAAAAGAAACAGAAACGCTCACAGATAGTTCAGGGAAGATAGTGGAGGAGAACATCAATTACTACTCTGTTTTTAATTGGCATATTAATTCGGGGGTTGGCGCTGTCTCGCATTATTACTGGATAACAAATACCGGAAATAATCCCAATAATCGAAGGATGTTCGTGGGGTGGAATTAGTTAAGAAGATGAGTAAACTCTTAAATCTGTTGAGTCACTAAATAATTGTTCTTTTATGAAAAAAACGCTTTTTCTTTTTTTCACATGGAGCCTGATTTTTGGGGCTGTATCCTGTGTGGACTTATCCGTTGGAGACGTAGATAATAAAACCCTTTTGAAGGGAATCGATGACTATAAATCGCGATTTAGTACCGGAGAAAATCAATTCAGTCAGCTTTCTCTATGCCATGAATGGACGCTTACATCCAGTAGAGCAAGAATTCTTTCGTATGACGGGACGTATGTCGAAGAGGACCTTGAGACGGGAATACAAACCATCCATTTCAAAAAAGGCGGAGACTTGATCATTAACAAAGAATCCAAGGGTAAATGGCTTTATATGTATAATTGCTTGGCTTTTGGAATATTTAATAATCAAGGGAATCTATCTGATTGTCGGGTTACAATAGTAAAGACAGTGTCAAAGAAAACGATGACTCTATACCAACGGATGGATCGGTCAGGAACCTTCGTGGAATATGAGTTTGTGCGGTAGAGGCACCAGCCATCCTCAAGGAGCCATTTCTTTGAGGATGGCTAATTCTTGTTTATGTTTTTTCTTTTTGTTAACTTTGAGAGAACGGATTCACTGCTGCCATGACTCTTCGCGGTAACGATTGCCTCAATAAATGGCCATTTTGCTATTGTGTTTTATTGACACTTTTTTTGTTTCACATCGGCCCCTTGTTCGCCCAGGAAGCCATCACGCTGGACCGGCGCAACTACATCGCATTGTCGCCGCAGGCGTCATCGTTGCATGATGCGGTGAACTATCCGGTGGATGGGAACAAGGGCGTGCCGGACATCTCGATTCCGCTGTACACGGTGGAGTACGGTGGGATCCGTATTCCGATCGTGCTGCGCTACAGCACGTCGAATGCGAAGGTGGACCGGAGCGTTGCGCCGAATGTCGGGTTCGGGTGGGTGCTGGACGTGGGCGGGAGCATCAACCGGGTGATCAAGGGGAAGCCGGATGAGGCGGCGGTGTGGTACCAGGCGGACAGCAGCACGTATTTCGACCAGCTGGGCTCGAACGCGGACCAGTACACGATTTCAGCGCTTTACGATTGGTGCGGGGCGGTGGCGTACGATACGGAGAAGGACGAGTTCGTGATGAGCACGCCGGGCGGAGGGGCGTCGTTCTGCCTTTCGGAGAGCGGGGGTGTTTATACGGGGCGTTTTTCGCCGTCGGTGAACTGGCGGATCGGCGGCACGGTGAAGAATACCGGGACAGCGGTTCCTATGTTCACTGGGATCGATGTGTACGACGGGAACGGGACGGTTTACCGTTTCGGGAGCGGTTCTTCATCTACGACGCCGCTGTCCTCGGATGCATCGTACCTGGAATACTGCACGTACGAGCCGACGGGCGGGACGGTGTATGCGAGCGGCTGGCAGCTGCGGGAGGTGGAGGACGACGCAGGGCGGAAAGTACGGTTCAATTATTCGCGAAGCGGGAACTACGTGTACAGTTCAAGCCAGGACCAGTGGTACCGCGTACAGGACTCGGTGTCGATCTACTGGACGGCGGGAGCGGCGCCGGACATGGAGGCGGCGCAGGAATACGTCAGCCGCTATACACCGGACGGCAGCATCACAGAGCGTCCGTACATGTTGTCGGCGTTCCGAAACGTGTATCCCTCGTCGATCGAGTGGCCGGGCGGTAAGGTGCTGTTCTTCGTGTCGAACAACCTGGTCAGCGGCATGAGCGTGCATGATGCGTCCGGGGCGCTGGTGCGGAGCTATTCCTTCGTGACGGGCGCGAACGACATCAACGCGTCGTCACGGCTGCTGACATCGGTTGTAGTGCGCGGATCGGACAGCACGGCGGTCGAGACCTACGCCCTGGACTACAACAAGGCCGTGACGGGTACGGTGACGGCTGCGAGCTGTGACTGGTGGGGTTACTTCAACGGGCAGACGGAAACGCAGAACGCCTTTCTTCCATACCGTACGATATCTGCGCGGGGCTATGATTACGGGACATCGTTCTATCTGGGGAACGGCGGCCACCGGGAGCCTGACACGCTGAAGATCCGCCACAACATTCTCAAGTCTATCACCTATCCCGGCGGCGGAAGCACGGAGTTCGTGTTCGAGGCGAACCGCTACACGAAGGAGCGGAGTGCGGCGGTCCCTGCGGGCACGGGTCCCGGGCTGCGGATCCGCACGGTGATACACAAGGACAAGGACGGGACGGTGCTGCGGAAACTGGGCTACACGTACACGGGCGGCAGCATAGCCGTGATACCAGGCGAAGCGCGCTACACGACGGCGACGCAGTACCAGATGACGGTGAGCGAAGAGCAGTTCGGGCTGGGGATCGTCTTCGTGACGACGGACCGTACGCGGACGATCAGTCCGAAATGCGCTGCGCGGGTGAGCGGCGGCGGCGAGGCGGTGGACTACGACACGGTGACGGAGACGGTGTACGACGGCACTGCGCCGGTGGGGAAGATCACCAGCACGTATGAGGTGCCCGACAACTTCCAAGTGGGGACGACGGGGTTCCTCAACGCGTCGGAATGCCCGTTCCTTGGAGAGGAGTACCACGTGCAGGGGGAGTCTCTGAGCTACAATACGGCATGCCTGGCGCAGCGCGAGGAATTTGACGGCAGCGGTGCGCTGGTGCGCCGCACGACGTACCACTATGCGGAGGTGGATACGGGGATAGTGACGAACCTTGGGTTCTACCACATGATGTACTACAACTATCCGGAGGCGGACGTGCAGTACGATCCGCAGCTGATGAGTGACTTTTGGGCGATCCGGCGGATGAACAGCCTGAACGGTCCTGATGCGCTTCCACCGTTAGCTTATTATCTATACACGTCTACGCGAGGCTGCCGCTATCCGTCCGGGGAGACGGTGGAGACGTTCGGTGTGGGCAGCGGCGGGACGGTCGCATCAACGTCCTTTACCACCTCCCGGAGCATCTCCTACAGTCTCGACAAGGCGTGGCATTACCCGGTCTCCGTGAGTTCACCGCGGAGCGACGGGAAGACGGAGCGCACAAGCTATACGTATCCGTTTACGATAGGGTCCTCGTACGGTGCGATGCGGGACTCGCTGCTGGGCCGCCACCGTGCGGGGACGGTGCTATCGCAGACGCGTTGGGTGGGGACGACGAAGATCGATTCGACGGTGGTGCCGTTCGGCCGCCATGCGGGGACCGACGCACCGGCAGGGTACTTCTTCCGTCCCTCGTCCGTGAAATACGGCAAAGGTACGTCGACACCGGAGGTGCGGATCAGCTATGCGGCTTACGACGGCTGGGGCAATCCGCGGAGCATCGTTTACGGGAAGGATGACACGGAGAACTATGTCTGGAGCTACAGCCACCAGACGCCGGTGGCCAAGGTCGCGGGCGCCTCGTGGAGCGAGGTGACCGCGGCGCTGGGCAGTTCGGCGCTGACGGCGCTGGAAGGCGCCGCCGCCCCGGCTGATGCCACGGTGACGTCGGCGCTCTCGTCGCTGCGCGGGATCGCGGACGCGCTGACCGAAGGGCGCACCCACAGGCCCCACTACGGCGTGAGCGGGGAATATGCGCCCTCCGGGCAGAAACAGACCTACGCCTACGACAAGTTGCAGCGCCTGACGGCGGCGCTGGACAATGCCGCGAATGTGGCGATGGC
>JAEEGG010001185.1_pt1 | contig 71587 bp, 56 predicted proteins | sample 9134161 | NCBI WGS metagenome assembly JAEEGG01 (sample SAMN16246543, study PRJNA631951) | gut metagenome | biome: gut microbiome; feature: rumen; material: CR-attached | host: Bos | place: Iran: Karaj | collected 2018-10
CGGCTCGTCACATCCTGGGGCTGGAGAAGGTCCCAAGGGTTGGGCTGTTCGCCCATTAAAGTGGCACGCGAGCTGGGTTCAGAACGTCGTGAGACAGTTCGGTCTCTATCTATCGTGGGCGTAGGAGTCTTGCGTGGTCCGGCCACTAGTACGAGAGGACCGTGGTTGACCGACCTCCGGTTTGCCGGTTGTGCCGCCAGGTGCACCGCCGGGTATCCGCGTCGGGTTAGGATAAGCGCTGAAAGCATCTAAGCGCGAAGCCATCCTCAAGATGAGGACTCCATTGAGGGTCGTCGTAGACTACGACGTTGATAGGGTGCAGGTGTAAAGACGGTGACGTCAAAGCCGAGCACTACTAATTGCCCGATAGCTTTCGCATCATGCGGTACTTTCAGATGTAATGAGAGAAAAGAGGTTCTTCCTGCGGAGAGTTCTTCTTTCATCTTCAGTCTTGTGTGCAAGATGTCACCTTATACGCCGTATTCAGTTACGGTCGAAAAGAAATATCAGGTGGTTATTGCAGCGGGGTCCCACCTCTTCCCATTCCGAACAGAGAAGTTAAGCCCGCCTGCGCCGATGGTACTGCAATGCAATGTGGGAGAGTAGGAGGCCGCCATTTTTACTGAAGCCCTGGAGAGAAATCTCCGGGGCTTTTTTGTTTTATATGAGATGTAATGTGATAACTAATGATGACAGATATGCTGATTGCTGCAACCATCATAACGTACTTCGCCGTGCTCTTCGTCATCAGCCGCCTGACAAGTCAGAAGGCTGACAACGCGGCATTCTACCGGGCCAACGGACGCGCTCCATGGTATATGGTAGCCTTTGGTATGGTAGGCGCCTCCATTTCGGGCGTGACGTTTGTCTCCGTGCCTGGTATGGTGCTGACGTCGCAGATGACCTATCTGCAGGTGTGTCTGGGCTTTATCGTGGGCTATGTTATTGTCAGTTTCGTGCTCCTGCCACTGTACTATAAGCTTAGGCTGACCAGTATATATGCCTATCTGGGACAGCGCATGGGGCAGCGGTCGTACAGGACGGGCGCGTGGTTCTTCCTTCTTTCGAAGCTGACTGGCTCAGCGGTGAAGTTCTACGTCGTATGCATGATTCTGCAGCAATTCGTGTTTGAGCCTGCTGGTGTCCCTTTCGTTGTTAATGTGGTACTGCTGGTGTTGCTGATTTGGCTCTATACCCGCAAGGGCGGAATCGGTACGCTGGTGTTTACCGACAGTTTCCAGACACTCTGCCTCTTCACGGCATTGGTATTGATTATCCTGTCCGTCATTGCGGATCTTCACATGACAGTAGGTCAGGCTGTCTGTACCGTCGCCAATAGTGACATGAGTCGTGTCTTCGTCATGGACGACTGGACTTCGCCCCACAACTTTTGGAAGCAGTTCGTGAGTGGCGTGTTTATTGTAATCGTGATGACTGGCTTGGACCAGGACATGATGCAAAAGAATCTGACCTGTCGCACGCTGCGCGATGCACAGAAGGATATGTGTAGCTATGGTGTGGCATTCTTGCCAGCCAATCTACTGTTCCTGACACTTGGTGTGTTGCTGACGATGATGCTGGGGACGGATATGAAAGGCGATGAACTGCTCATTATTTACGTCAATGCTACTGCTAATTCTCAGCTGTCATCTGTCTCCGGTTACCTGATTCCCTTCCTCTTTGTTCTTGGTATCGTGGCCGCTTCGTTCTCGAGTGCCGACTCGGCGCTGACTTCGCTGACCACCTGCTACTGTATAGATCTCCGTCGGCAGCCAGACAATGAACGTTTGCGGAAGCGTGTTCATGTGGGGATGTGCCTGTGCTTTGTACTGTTCATCCTGCTGTTTCGTTATACCAACTCCACGTCACTTATCGATGCTATCTATATCCTTGTGGGTTATACTTATGGTCCGCTGTTGGGACTCTTTGCTTTCGGACTTTTCACACGCCGTCAGCCGAACGACCGACTGGTACCATATCTCTGTGTTGCCTCACCCCTCGTCTGCTTTGTACTTGATGTGACGATGCAACGTTTGCTTAGCTATCATTTTGGCTATGAATTGCTGATGCTCAACGGTTTGCTGACGTTTGTCGGACTATTTCTTACTAGTGTTGGGGTGATGCACAACGCGAAGTGTCTGAAGCAGGACACTGAGTAGGATGAGGGCTATGCCGATATAAAATGAGAAATTGATTTCGCGACCTTCTCCGAAGATGAGGAAGGCTAAGATGATGGTATAACAGGGCTCCAAGTTATAGGTTAGGTTGACGGTGAACGCCGACAACCGCTTCAGAGCCTGAATCTGTAGTAGATACATACCGACGGTGCAGAACAGTGCGTGGCAGAGCATGAACCAGAGGTTGGTACCATCGGGAATGACCATGACCGACTGTTGGCTGGGGAATACCATCAAATAGAAAGGGATGATGGCTGTGACGGCAATGAGTCCGCCAGACATCTGGTACATTAGCACAGTACGGCTTCGCAGACCAACGGACGCTTTCTTGTTGCAGATGGCATAGAGCGCACAGACTGCTGAGGAGACAATGCCGATAGTAATGCCGTATCGGTATCGTGGGTCAAGCGAGAAGATGCATAGCACGCCTCCTACTGTGACGAGCGAGAACAGCAACTCAATCCACGAAATCTTCCGTTTATAAATGAGGGGTTCGAATAGGGCGGTGAAGAATCCGATGAGCGAGAAACAAATGACTCCGATGGACACGTTCGACGCCTTGATGCTACCGTAGAAGAGCATCCAGTGAAGCCCGAGCAGCGCCCCACAACCGCAGAGTTGCAGGAAACGACGGAATTCTATTCGCGGCAGTCCTGTGAACACTAGGAGAATCAGGCTGGTAAACACCATGCGATACCACACGATGTCGACCTCGTTGAGTGTGATGAGTCGGCCGAACAAGCCTGTGAAGCCTGCCAGAAGCACACTCAAGTGGAGTTGTACGAAGCCTTTCTGCGTTTCGTTCAATTTATTAAGTGTTAAGAGTTAGTACATAGGAATGTCCTCGAAATGGTTAATCTGTGGGGGCCCAGCCTCGGGCGTGCCCGTAATCGAGATGACATCGAAGCGAATCTCGTTGTTGAGGTGCTTGTACTTGACGTAATGGTTGATGGCCGCCCTGAGGTTGCGCAGTTTCATGTAGTTCACGGAGTCTTCTGGTTCTCCGAACACGTTATTGCGCCGCGTCTTCACCTCGACAAACACCACTACGTCGCCGTCAACGGCAATGATGTCAATATCCCGGTGCCCCGACTTCCAGTCGCGCTCCACAATGACATATCCCTTCCGTTGGAGATACTCCGCCGCAAGTTCCTCGCCCCATTTACCCAATTCGTTGTGTGCTGCCATAATTCTGTTTTTAGATAGTCATCTTGCCCGTAAAAATTACATTTCCAAGACTTTCTCAATAATTGGTGCAATGTCGTAGTATTTGTATTCTGCCAGTCGACCTCCGAATGTAACGTTTTTCTCTTGGTCGGCCAGTTCCTTGTATTTCTTGTACAAATTATTGTTTCGATCGTCGTTGACGGTATAGAATGGCTCAATGCCAGGATGCCATTCTGAGGAATACTCACGTGAGATAACCGTTTTAGGACAGCGATAGACATCGTCACCAAACATTTCAAAATGCTTGTGCTCGATGATGCGGGTGAAGGGCGTTTCGACATCTGTGAAGTTCATGACGGCATTGCCTTGGTAGTTCGGCATATCGAGTGTCTCTTGCTCAAAACGAACGCTACGCCATTCTAACTGTCCGAAGCGATAATCAAAATATTCATCGATCTTGCCTGTATACAATATATGATCTGCAATGCTCTCCCAATACTGACGATCGTCAAAGAAGTTGGTGTTGGTGCGCGTCTCAATTCCTTCGAGCAAACCATCAATGAGTTTGTTGAATCCGCCCATCGGGATGCCTTGGAAACGATCGCTGAAATAGTTGTTGTCGTGAACGAAACGAACGGGAAGACGCTTGATGATGAAAGCAGGCAAGTCCGTACACTTCCTGCCCCATTGCTTTTCAGTATAGCCTTTTATCAGGGCCTCATAGATATCCTTACCGATTAGTAGGAGAGCTTGTTCCTCTAGGTTACGCGGTTCTGTCACACCATCTGCCTTCATCTTCTCCAATGCCTCCTGACGCTGCTCGTCAATCTTCTTGCGAGCATCTTCAGGGGTTATGACGCCCCACATCTGATAGAACGTATTCATGTTGAAGGGTAGATTGTACTGTCGTCCCTTGTAGTTTGCAATAGGTGAATTGGTATATCGGTTGAACTCCACAATGCTATTCACAAACTCCCACAGCCGTTTGTTGTTGGTATGGAAAATGTGTGCTCCATACTTGTGGACATTAATGCCCTCCACGTTCTCGCAAAAGATATTACCACCCAGATGTGGACGGATATCAATCACGAGGCATCGCTTCCCTTCTCTCTTTGCCTTATAAGCAGCTGTGGCGCCATAGATACCCGCGCCAACAATCAGTAGGTCGTATTCTTTCTTCGTGCTCATAGTCGTATTCTTTTTGCAAAGATAGAAAAAAAAACTGATGATAGTTTGTTTTTGAGTTTTTTTTTGAAATATTTTTGGCTAACTGATATAAAAGTTGTACTTTTGCAATTGTTATAATATCTATGAAATATTCTGTAATAACTATTAATTATAATAATAGCGAGGGATTACGCCATACTATAGAAAGTGTGGCGGGACAGACTTATAAGGATTATGAGTATATCATTATTGATGGTGGCTCAACGGATGGAAGTGTAGAAGTAATAAAGAAATATGCCGATAGAATAGACTATTGGGTCTCAGAACCTGATGGAGGAATATACAATGCGATGAACAAAGGGGTTGCTCAGGCTCATGGAGAGTATTGCATTTTTATGAATTCCGGGGATTGCTTCTTTGATCAGAATGTTTTAATGCGAGTGAGTGCAAATACTGAAGACGACATTGTAATTGGTAAACTAAGCTCAGATAAAGAAAATAAGACCTTGTTTAATCCTCCATTGTCAGGTAAAATCTCCATGTATTATCTCTATTCTGCCACTGTTCCTCATCAAAGCTCTTTTATTAGGACAGAATTGCTTCGACGGTTTCCCTATGACGAAAATTTGAAAATTGTCTCTGACTGGAAGTTCTTTGTGCAGGCTATTATATTAGAGAATTGTTCTGTTAGATACATTGATGATTTTGTAGCGTCATTCGATATGGAGGGTATCAGTACCTCTAATCCAGAAAGAATGTGGGAAGAAAAAGCACAAGTACTGTCTTCCATGTTCTCACCTAGAGTTCTTGTAGATTATAAAACAATGAAAGCTTCAGAATGTTTGACACAATCATTGACTCCACATTTGCGTCAGCATTATACAATAGACAGACTCGTTTATTGTATAGGAAGATTCTTTTTAAAGTTTGTTGGAGGTTGAATTATGGGGCAAAACATTAGTGTGTCAATTTTGATGCCAATTTATAAGGTGGATCAGTTCCTTGAAAAGGCCTTGATTTCAGTCTTTATACAGACATATAAGAATATTGATTATGTGTTTGTTATAGATGGATCTCCCGATAATAGTTTGCAAGTATTGAAAAAAACGATTGCTAATTGTTGTATTGAACCAGATCGATATGAAATAATTACTCATGAGAATAATGAGGGGATAGCAAAGTCTCGGTCTGATTGTATAGCAATGGCAAAAGGTGATTATATCTATTTCGTAGACGGTGATGATTGGATTGATGAAAATGCAGTAGAACAAATGGTTTCCGCAACAAAAGATGGTTCCATTGACATTGTTGGATGTGATTTTATGAAGGAGTTCCAATCAGGAAAAACAATATACCATCGTGAGAACTATGGCGATACATGTGCTGAGAATTTACATAGATGCATCAATTACGATATCGCCACAGTCTTATGGAAACTCTTGGTTAGAAAGCATCTATTTACGTTTTTTACAATTAGTCCGATTAATATTGGCGAAGACTATATTATTTCAATAAAACTGTTTTATTATGCCAATAGTTTTGTCTATCTTAATAAAGCATTCTATCATTATGTGCAATATAATCAAAACAGATTGTCGTTCCAAAGCTTACGAAGTATAAATGATCATATAAAATGTGTAGAGGAGGTTGAATGCTTTATTAAAGAAAAAGGCTTCTTTGATGATGATATACAAAAAAAAATACTTTTGAGGAAGTTCAATATAAAAAGCAATTTTGTGTTGAATAACATGCTTCTTGACGAAAATGCGTTTAATAATACATTTCCAGAAGCAAATGGCGTTTGGCGTGAAATGGGTTATTCTAGAAAAGAAAAAATAAAATTCTGGTTGGCGGAGCACGGCTTCTTCGCATTGTTAAAACTTATACAGCATTAAATATGGAAAAGAACATAAAAGTCTCAATCCTTGTTCCTTTTTATAAAGTGGAGAATTATGTGGGCCGTTGTGTGGAATCACTTTTTACACAAACTTATAAGAATATTGAATACGTGTTTGTGAACGACTGTACTCCAGACAAGAGTATGGAAGTTATCAATGAGATGATTGATAAGTACGGCGTGTCGTCACAATGCAAAATGATTATTCATGATCAGAATCAAGGCATTTCTGCATCACGTAATGATTGTCTCGACAATATGACTGGTGATTATTTCCTTTTTATTGATAGTGATGATTACATCGATAATGATATGGTGGAATTGCTCGTAGAAGCTGCTGTAAAGGAACAGGCCGACATTTCTGGTTGTGGTTATATTGAGGAGTACGCTGATCATAGTGTTGAACACCCCCAGAAGTATACTAACGATCATGATGAAATGATGCGTGCTATTACACTTCTTACAATTAAGGGAGTGATGTGGAAATTGTTGGTGCGTAGCACGATAGTCACAGAGCATCGCGATGAAGTTCGTTTTATTCTTGATAGAAATATGGTGGACGATTATCTGTTTTGTTGTCAGATTTTCTATTATGCCCAACGATTTGCAGGAGTAGATCGGTGTATGTACCATTGGATACAATATAATCCGAATAATTATACCCATACAACTATCTTTGCTGTTGAGAGTCAGGCTGCAGCAATTCGCAAAACAGAATCGTTTTATCGTGAGAAGGGAGTGTATGAGGTCGTAAAGGATTCTCTACTACAGCGTAAATTCGTATCAAAATTGCCATTGCTCCTGGACGATAATTGCCGTGATGTACAACGTTGGCGTAAACTGTTTCCAGAATGTAATGATGTATGGCATCAGATGACTTTCTCAAGAGGGAATAAGATTCTGTTTGGTCTAGCCCAGTCATCTTTCTACTGGTTGATTTCTATATTTAAGCAATAATTTGTATTTATAGGGATTATAAAGCGGGAAAGATGACGCAAAGAATAGAATTTGTTGATCTTGCTAAGGGTATATGCATCTCATTAGTTGTCCTTCTTCATGTGTTTGGAGACTTGTCCGGAGGAGTTATACAGATTATGAATCTTTTCCGTATGCCATTGTATTTTGTTCTTTCGGGGCTGTTCTTTAAAAGCTATAATGGATTGGTGCCTTTTTTTAAAAAGAAGACCAACAAATTATTGATACCATTTTTCTTTACGTTCATTTTTGTTGTTTTGCCAACAACAATCTTGTTGAACATCCTTGATGGAAAGCCTGTTGCTGTTTATCACTTGTTCATTTTGGAGGGTGGTAAATTGAATTTAGGGATAGACGGAGCAATTTGGTTTTTGTTATGCCTTTTTATAGTCAATATCTATTTTTATATGATCTTCCTTTTAACAAACAAAAATATAGTTGGCATAATCATCTTTTCAGTTATATGTGGCTTCCTGGGCTATGCAATGAGTTTTTATGGTTTTCATCTTCCTATGTGGATGGATTCCGCATTTACAGCTATGCCATTTTTTATATATGGTTATATTTTATGTCGTTATTCAGAAGTGTTGTATGGTGCGCCAACAAAAAAAGATGTACTCCTCGCTCTTGTGTCGTTTCTTATTTTACTGTCAGTATTCTTGTATGACGAATGGTGTGGAGAACGAGTAATTGCTTTTGGAGAGAATACGTTTAATATTTCATTCTTTTCACTATATTTTGGTGGTATTTTTGGAACATATTGTATTCTTATGATAGCAAAATTTATAGGTCATTTGCCGATACTATCTTATATCGGAAGGTATAGTATTGTAGTTCTGATTACCCACCTGCTATATCTTTTTGTTATTCGAAATATCTTATATCAGTTTGGAGTGCCACAAAATGAGGTATGGCTTAATACTCTTGTCTTTATTAGTATAATAATTCTATCCGTTCCAACAATTTCTTTTTGTATTAAGTATTTGCCATATTGGTTTGCCCAAAAGGATATTTGGCAGTAATTTTATTTTTTACCAATAACAACCTTTTTCTATAGTATTAGACTGAAGTGGCTTTTCTTTTGACGAGGGACGTACCCAGTATGGAGTAAAATAGGAAGTATAACTAGTTCCATTAAAACCATAACACGGATCTTCCCAGCGTTTCCCCTTTATCCCAAATAGAAGTTGAGTCGCTCCTCCAAGATGGATTGCTTTTTTACCCATGCGCTTACAATGGGCAGCAAGTAAAAAACCATATGCACCGCAACCTATTATACACACGTCATAATTGGTTTTGTCGATTTCATCTTGCATATACTGAAGGGCATCAAACCATGTGTCATAATTGTCGGGCTTTTGACCTGTTATTGATTGTACTGCTTTTATAGTTATGAGAGAAAATTTAGGTAGAATCCTAGGGTCTTTATGCACAAGTTCCCTTTGTGTATATTGTGTTTGTATTGTTTCTGTAAAAGGATGAACGACCAAAACTTTCTTCTCCTCTAACGCTAAGGTCCATGGCTTACTATCGCTACCCCATAGTGGGTTTAATAGCTCTAAATCTATAAATGTCGCATTAGATAATTTATCTAAGAAATATCCTTCTTCTTTACACCAGGATCCTAGTACATCAAGCAAAGGCATAGCTTTCATCATCTCTTCTCCGAACTTGTCTAATTGTTCTATGGATGGTGAAAAAAAACCAGCATTATAATACATCCTGTTAATGGTATTCTCTGGGTACCACCAAATATCACTTTTTCCACGAGCATAATTGAACAGATCGTATTTGTAATATAAGCGATTCCTTGTGAATACTGTACTTTCAATCTCGTTTGATCCAAAACGACCTATCATGCAAGGCTTATCCGAACGTAGTAACTCGTATATTGTTTTGTTTGCAAATGCGGGGTCTCTATTAGGGATGGGCTGGGGGAGTTTAAATGTTCCGCAGCAAGTTGTGTGGATTCTTCTTGCTGCATTGAAAACTTTAATGATGACTTTGTCTGATAATGAGACCATAAATGTTATTATTTGAAGTGAAGAATTGAAATAATGCGCAAATAAAAATCTTTGGCACCTTTACAAAAAATATATATAAGAGTTAAATTGATTATGAGGTAAATAATTAATCCTACAGCGGCAAAATAGAATAACTGTATGTAGTTTTGGGGAGTTATGCTTAGCATTCCCAATAATAAGTGAGCTCCAGCAAAACTGATGATTGACACAATAAAGTTGCGAGATGCTCCTTTCCAGTAAATGGAATAACTGAGGTGTAGTCCGGAATGAAATAGGTAATAGGGTTTCCATAATAAACCAATAAGAGTGGTTGTGATAACTTTATTGAGCAATATACCGGCTATTCCCCAAAAATAGCCACCTACTAATGTTATTACTATTGTCATAAATAGTTCTAGCCATGCCGTCCAAGTATCAGCGAAAAGGCCATGTGTGGCATTAAACATATCTACACTCCCTCTAGATGTCCCAATATATATAGACAAGACTAGCAATATGAGGATTTCGTGTGATAGGATATAGTCAGGCCCTAACCATAGACTAATAAAAGGTTCTATAAAATGATAGATCGAGAAACATAGGAATCCTGCGACAAAGTGACGAATTGTTGTAATTTCCCAAAACACTTTCATGATATTTTGTTTGTTCCCTTCTGCAACAAGGTTTCCAATACTGGCTTCCATGCTTCCTAAGATAGAACTAAACAATTGACCTATTTTGGTAGTTATAATAGTGTAATTACCATAGAAAGCGACCATTTTAAGAGATACAAAAAGAAATATAAACAGTTCGTCGCTTTTATATATCAGAAAATCTTTAATCTTATGGATGAATATTTGGCGGGTGTATGTCAGTATACTTGGATACTTTTTAAGTAGTGTACGTCCACTTGCTTTGTGTGTTCTGAGCCATGGATACTCCTTATTAATCTTCCAATTCAGTATAATACATCCAATAATGCCAAATATGAACTCGACAGCAACCCATAAATAAAGGTTTTTGTAATTGTATGCAAGATATATTTGGAGTAGAATCTTTATTAGGTTTGCTGATTGTGTGTAAATGGCAACAAGATAATTTTTTTGATCTGCACTTAACAGAATATGTCGATAGTTGATAAAATATCCAATTAGAGATGAACCAAGAATTGAATAGAATGAAAAGTAGACAATACCTAATCCTAATAGTGTATTTCCAAAAATCAAAGGAAAGAATAGGCTAATCAAAATACCAGCTCCAAGTATGATACCTCCAATCCAATTGTACAAATAGCCGAAGACTGATAGAATCTCGGATATTTCTTGTTTGTTTTTTAGCTGTAATGGCTTATATAATAGAAAGCCAATACTTCCTCCAATTCCTAATTCTGCAAGATTCAGATATCCCAAGATATTGGAAAGAGTACCATTTAAACCGATGAATTCGGCTCCTAGACATTCTAAAAAAATCTTACGAGAGAAAAAAGCCAAAAAAAGTGCCAGGAAATAAAAAATAAGATTTACTTCCGCATTTTTAATACTTTTACTTACTCGCCCGCTCATCTATCTTTTATATAAAATAGATCATTAATAAATTTCCTATAGGTGGCGTGCCAATTGTCGATGTTAAGTCCTTCATTTGCATCATCAAGTGGCATGATTAAGGGAACGTTCTTAATGCGCAAATGATAGTGTTCACAAAAAACATTAATAAGTCGCTCACTCATATAACCATAGATACGGCTCTGAACGGGATCATCAATGGGGGGAACACGGCGCTCAACTTCAAAAAGGATATCGAAGAGCCACTCAGAATAAGCATCAAAATGATTCCAGTGAGTGATAAACATATTGTAGCCAACAGCTTTGTTGCTATGATCCATAGTCTTTTCAAAAGCAGGGATGTAATACGGGCTCCGATTTTTGATAATCTGGCGAAGCATCTCCCAGTCTTTGGCGATGTGATAATTTCCATATTGCTGCGTATTGCTGACACGCCAATGGCGAGCAATAGGGAGAATGATGTCGTATTTCTGTAAAAGTCTCTCCAAATCAGGAAAATGGTATTCCTGACTAAGGAATGACTCAGTGGTAATGAATCTTTTGTCCGCAGAGAACTGCGGCCATCTCCGTTGAAAGTCAAAGTAACGTCGGTAATGGTTAAGCCCGACGATATCTACATTCTTGAGATTTTTCCATGCCCAATAGTGACAGGTGAGTTCACAGAAATGTGGATTCTTTATGGAAATATTCTCCCCCTCATTATCTGGCTGATACCCTGGAATGACATCATGAATAGCTGCTCCGGCCTGTATGGGGAGGAAATATGGGTGATGTGGAAGTTCCACTTCTTTATGTGCGCAAATGAATATTTTGATATTACTCATAATTATCCGTGTTGAGTATGAATGAAGTCAGTATTCTTGTGGTCAATGTGAAGGATGTTCTTCAGCATACGCAAGACAAGTCCCGGAATCGCTAAGGCCTTGCCGAAGGAACGTATGCGTAGCGGACCTGGAATAGCGATGAAAAGAGCGATGGCAAGACTTCCGAAAAGAATCCACCATTTTGTACTCCATACTGGGGCAACAAGGGTCATCAATATAGACATGAAGCCGAGCAACATGATGAGAATGGAACGGGGGATAAGAGCCTGCTGGATGGTCTTGTCAATGTAATTGATGTTGCCATGAAGGATGGCATGAGGAATGCGTGGTAACATACTCAAAAGACTCTGGATTTGGGCCGTCATCCAGCGCATACGCTGGCGCTGGAAATTGTCTTGTGAACTCACCTTCTCGTCGAAAACATGAATGTTGGCAGCATATTTGATGAAGACGTTCTGACGTAGCAGCAAAGCCTCCATCTCGCGATCCTCGCCAGCAGTCGTCAGCTGGAAAACATTTTTGCGGAAGAGATTATACTTGAAACACATGCCCGAGCCGATCAGTGCCGATGAAAGACCTATACGGTTATGTGCCTTACGGAAGATTGTGTTGTTGATTTCCTCGCTCACACCATCAAGAACGGCGACGTCGTTATTGGCGTTCTTGGCGCAGCGATGACACTGGATGGCATCATAACCAGCATTGCACAGGGTGTTCAGTTGGCTAAGGAAGGTCGGCTGGACGACATTGTCGGCATCGAGGACGACAACGTTGTCAAATTGTTCGTTGCCGATAGTCGTGATAGCATACTGCATGGCTTTTGCTTTTGAGCTTTTCTCAAAAATGGGTTGCAGTAGGCATATGGGGAATTTTGCAAGTTGTTCATTAGTCTCGGGCTGCATGTGGTCGGAGATGACTACTATGGTGTAGTAATCCTGCGGATAGTCCTGATAGCCAAACTGGTTAACGGAATTAAGGATAACCCGATCCTCGTTATAGGCAGGATATAGCACCAGAAATCGACGCATCTCGTGCCCGATGAGATGTGGCGAGCGATTGTATGTGTAGTTCTCGTCTTTGCTGTAGAATAGTGATATGATTGCAAAGAAGCAGACATAAGCTGTTGATGCAGCTACAATGAGCCATAGGGCGATGTCGACATAATGGATGACGGTCCAGAACATACAGCAGACATTATGTTGTTAATACTATCTCTTGAAGCGTGCGATGATACGTGTTACCAGACTATGTCCCATACGGAATGGCAGCAATAGGAAATCTTTGTCCCAGTTGCTATCTACCAGATGATCGGGGGTGGCAAAACAGAAAGAGAATCCCAAAATGATGCCTATAATCCACCATTTGAGGACTAGTGAGAAATAGATGAACGGCAACACGGAGCTCATAATCAATATGATAGCAACAGTTGCGAGACGCGGAATGAGTAGCCACTGGAGTATCTTGTCAGCAAAGTCATAGTGTCTATTAAGTACAGCACTAGGGAAGTGGAGAATGTTCATTATGAGGTTTTTATACTGAGCGATAGCCCAGCGGCGGCGACGCTGACTGAGTTCGTTAGTACGACGCGATTTCTCGTCGTAGACATAGATGTCATCGAAATAGTCCACGAAAATGCGTTGGCGCATGAGCATGGCTTCTAGTTCCTTGTCCTCATCGGCAGTACGGACTTTCATAATATTACGCTTGAACCACTCGAATTCAAAGATGGTGCCCGAGCCGCTGATGGCTGCCGACAGGCCAATCGTAATATGGCCACGACGGAATATAGAGGTGTTAATCTCCTCAAAGATGGAATCCAGACGAGCTGCTGTGGTGTCGCGGTTCTTTGGCAGACGGTGGGTGACGATGGCTTTTGTTCCCGCATTTTCAAGAGCATCATTGACTTGGTCAAGGAACTGTGGCTCAACAAGATTGTCGGCATCGAGAACAACAACAGCATCATAGATTTTAAATTCAGGAAGATTAAGAATGGCATACTGTAGTGACTTAGCCTTTGTACTTTTCTCAAAGTTTGGCGTCAGCAATGTGACGGGCATCTGTGCCAGTTTCATGTTGGTCATCTCGCTCTGGTGGTCGCTGATAACTACCACATCGAACATTCTCTGGGGATAATTCATTCCCAGAACGGACATAACGCCCTGTAAAACAGCTTTGTCCTGACGATAGGCCGGGATTAGTATGATGAAGCGGTTTTGACGTTTGGCTTTAGTGATGGCAGTATGTTTTGAAAACAGTGAGGTGATGGAAAAGAAAAAAAGGTATATAGTTGTCAAGGCCACTCCGATGAAGAGTGTCCAATCTATGATGTATAATATAAGCCAGAATCCCATATATATGTGTTGTTTATGTTGTCTGTTATTCTTGTTTTTTACCATAACGTCCAGCGAGGAAGTCGCAGTAGGCAGTTCTGCTGGCGGAAAGTTGTGGATGACGGTTACTGATAAGGTTGCGCAATAAGTCGCGAAGAGCTACTGGTCCCAACAGGTATAGGTATGTCAGCCAGCGTTGTGGCATTTTAATATTGCGCTGGGCGAAGAGCAAACGATTGCGTGTCAGATAATACGTTTTCAGTGGACTGTCCTGTCCAGTAGCGCGACTCTCCTTATGGTAGATGGTTGCAGCAGGTTCATACCATAACTCGTAGCCTGCATGTCGCATCATCATAGACCAGTCGAACTCCTCATAGTAGAGGAAGTAACATTCAGGCATCACTCCTATGCGCTCTACCACTTCGCGCTTTACCATCATAGCAGCACCATGAAGATAGGGCGTGGCGTGGGCGGTGTTATATTGACCATCATCCTTTTCGCCACAACCAATGGCTTGGTTGCGCAGAGTAATAAGGGAGAGTGGCGTATATCCGGCAAACTGAATGGGCTTAATATCCCAGGCAAAGCGTATCTTAGGGCAGGCAGCTCCGATTACTTTTGAGGATTCCAAACGGTTTATGAGCTGTTGGAACGTTGAGGCGCTATGCAGCAATGTGTCATTGTTGATGAAGAACAGGTAACGTCCTGTGGCAGCTTTGATGCCAAGATTATTGCCGCCGGCGAACCCCAAGTTCTCTTGGCTACGGATAACAATCACTTGCGGAAACCGCTGCTCGATGATGGTTGCTTCGTCTTTGAAAGATGCATTATCAACTACAATTACCTCTATCGACTCATCGTCTAAAGGTAATGTCTCCATCAATTCACAGGTATCTTCCAGCCCGTTATAATTGATTGTTATGACTGATACTAACTTGTCAACTTCCAAATCTCAATTTACTATACTCTCGATGCAGCTTTCTTCTCCAGTTTTAAGCGTTTCTTTTCGGCTTGTTTCTTCAACTCTCCCTCTTCATAGGCTATCCATTCGTTTTCAATATAGGGTAGGATATAGACAATGGTCAAACCTCCATAAAACACCAGGCAGTTAGGAAACTGCATCAGTACCTGGTTGCCATAACCGCCTAACTGCTGTGATACCATTGCACATAAGAAACCGCCTCCGATGCCTCGTAGAGATGAACTCTTTAACTTAAAGAAGATAATCCAGAATGCTCCGAACATCATGAAGAATGTACATATCAAGAATACGGTAATGCCAATGATACCTGTGTGAATCCATATAAAGACATACTCGGAGTCTGGAGGAACGGTTGCCATGAACGTGTATTTGTTGTTAGCAGGTACATTATTGTAACCAACTCCCATGCCTATACCCCAAGGGGCCTCAGCCAAATATTTCTTCATGGCTTCTTGGTTGATGCTACGCGCATTGGCAGAGGCGTCTTCTCGATCGAAGAGAGTACGCATTCGTCTGATTTGCTGATTTCCGTTGCCAATATCAGTAAATGCAAGAATAAAGACAAATATGGCAAAAGCGATGGATACAGGAATAGCAATCTTGAGAGATTTAGATACGAATACGTATGCCAATATACCTGCCAAAAAACAAGCCATGGCAGTACGTGTACCCGAAGGGAACATGGCCCATGCGCAAGCTAAACCAATAATAAGGAAACAAATTCGGTGTTTATTGATTTTACTGGTAATTCCAAATATCAAGAAAGCAACGGCTGTCGATGCAATACCTATACCGAAGTTAGCTGCATCACTATAAATGGAAAAATAACGGATAAGTGTACCTCCTTGAATGATGTGTGTAGAACGACCACGCCCATTTATCCATGAACTTTCTGCATCTGTAAATCCGATGTTTTTCTGTTTCCATACCCAGAACGCCGCAAAGAGCGCTAAAGCCCCCCATAGATACAGATATTTAACAAGATTTTTTGGCGTATTAATGTAGATTGTGAATACCAAAAATGCATACAATAGTTGAAACGCAATGGAGCGAGCCGTGGTGTACCATGCACCAACATCAACACCAACGTCACAGGTATCGTTCAGCACTTGAAGTGTACAAAAGCCGCACCAAATCATTAGGGTTCCTAACATTATGTTGCCGCAACGCTCGAAACGAGATCCCTGAACATCAATGATAGCCAATACCAAAAGGATTATTTCCAGAAGTTCATTTGGTAATGATGTTGGTAGCGGATTTTTGAGTCCATGCATCTGGATAAAGTAGTTAACCACTATCAGTATCCAAAAGACCATTAGAGGCTTGCGGAATGCAAAGATAACGGCAAGTACCATCACCGGTATCAGGCAGACGATGGCAAAAGTCGAGAAACCGGCGGTGATAAATTCGTAGATGGCAAGCAAAAACAGGAGAAAGAGTAGCGAAACTCTTCCTCCGTTATCCTTTGCAAATGACTTATACGAACTGGTCATACATTACCAATTATTTCGCGTGCTCATTCTCAACGGCAGTCAGTCCTAACTGCGACATCCGGTAGATGAAATTGTTGAACTTCGTGTAGGGCGGCAACTGACCGACAAATTCCTCAACGGCGTAACGGCTCGCCTCTGTCAGGTACATGAAGAGCGTTCCCTTATGTTCGTCGTCGAGCATGGACTCTACTTCCTTCAGCGCTTTCTGATCTACATCTTTCCATGTGCGGTTGGCACGTGTAACCATCAAGTTGATGGTGCCCATGTTCAATAGTACTGGCGAGATGGAATTCTCGTCCAGATTAGGATACTCGATTATGGCAATCTCGTTTGGCATGATGTCAGGACAGAGATCCTTGACGTCCTTGGCCATGATGTAGCGGCTGTCTTCTGCCAAGAAGTCTTCGTCGTAGGTCAAACGACGCACTTGGAGACCGATGGATATCCAGTAGTTTTCCAATTCTTGAGCAAGATAGCTCTTGCCGTTACCAGAGTCAGTAGAGATGAGGTTGAGCACATTCTGCTGTCCTTCCTGGAAGTGGGGAAGCAATGCCTTGCTCAACTGTCTCATGGCCATATCGGCAATAGTCTTGTTGAAACGACGATAGCGCAAGTTACTCTCCTTGGGATAACAGCCCATAACAGGAATCTTTGTGATGCGTTCCGAACGCATACGGTCACGCAGTGTACGGTCGAGCATCTCGATAATCAAGAACCAGAGGGCTGTCAGTGCGAAAGTCAGCATGAATGCACCCAAAAGAATCATCATACGATTGGTGGGCTGGGCGTTCATGGGGAACATCGGCGGATTTAGAACACGCAGAGTGGCCGTTGTCATTTGCAGATTGCGCTGACGTAGACGAGCACTATTCAGAGCCTTCAACATCTCCATGTAGTTACCTTCAATAAATCCGATATGGCGAGCCTTACGTTCGATAGTTGCACCAATAGGAGCGTAAAAGAGTATCTGCTTGTCCAATTTCTGACGCATAATGTCCTGTGCGGACATCTCGGCCTTTGTCTTTTCCAACAGTAAGACCTGCTCGAGCCATTTGTCAATCATTGAACTCGACTTGATGCCGGTCTCAGTGCTATAGGTACTTGCCTCAATGTCTTTAGTCAGGTCTCGAACATTGTCGGTTGCTTTCTCTAGCATACGTTCGGCATTGGCTAGTTCTAATTGAGACTCTACATTGTCGATGCCACCTTCGCTGTTCATCAGACGCAGATTAGAAATACGTGACTGAATGCGCGAGATGTCCGTTATCTGGTTCGTAAATTCCTTGTTAGCACGAATGACTTTGGCTCGGTTTCCAAGCTGACGTTCCAGATAATCCATCAGAGCCTTCGTCGTCGTATAGTTCATCAATTGATCGTTATCTGACACCTGCTGTGCGGCATCGAGTGCAGAAACCTGCTTGGTCTGTTCGCCATAGTTTATGATTCCCTTGTCAATGTTATAACGAATGAGGTCATCCTCTGCACCTGTCAGGATTTTGTACAGGCGTGATACCTCACGTTCGAAGAACTTGATGACATTCGTTGTCTCACCATAACGCAACTGCTGATATTGGCGTGCGAACACCTCATTCAGGATGTCAAGCGTATTGTAGGCAATGCCAGCATCGTTGGCCGAGTAACCGATGTTAATGATATCACTTTTTTGCAGCTGCATTACCTTCAGGCGACTGGTAATGTTGTTGATGCCGAAGTAGGGGTGATAATTCAATATGCCGAAAAGGTAATTGTTCTGCAGAGGCTTCTCGTAGGCCTTCAAATTGGCATACGTCACTTTCTCACTGTTGTGATTGATGAGTGCCTTCACTTCTTCTGGCACACTGTTGTTCAACTCACGGAAATGCTCAGCTGAGATATAGTTGTTGTCTTTGGTCGTGCTTCCGTACATCATACAGCGTGCAAAAAGGCGCAGAGCTACTTCGTGGATGGTGTTGTCCGTCTGGATAATCAATATCAGGTTAGTGATATTGGTTTGCGCATTACCGCCGGCAGTTCCTGTTCCACCTTCAATATTATAACCGGTAATCATACCTGTATAAATGGTCGTGTTCGTATCATAGATACGCGGCATATTGCGGGTCATGAACCATGCTACGACAAGAGCAATCATCGGTAATATGATGAGGTACCAGCGTATTTTAAACAGGAACCTTACTATATATCTAAAAATATCCATAGCGCTTGTGTTATATTGTGAATAGATGTTTCTTGATTATTTGGAACCTTTCTTTGCTGCCTTGGCAGCTTCTTTTTCTGCTTTTTCTTCTTCTTTCTCCAACTTCTCTATGCGCTTCTCTTCTTCTTCATTGGCTTTTTTGATGCGCTTCTCTACAGCCTTATTCTCCTTGGCAAGTTGTTTCTCGCTCTTCTGCACCGAGCTGTCTAAGGTGATTTCTGTAGTGGAGTTCGTCAGAATCGGCGTGTTTGTGAGAATCTCAAGTGTCAAAATGTCTGTCGTAATTTGTGTTTGAAGATTTTGATAGCTTGCAACAGAACCTTGCTCAAAGCGCTTTGTCTCAGCAAATTCCCTAATAGATAGATTTCCATTTAAGAACTCTTCCTGATTCAATGCACCGGCACCTTGATAGACTGCCGCATTCTCACTGGCTGTTTTTAGCGCAATAAGATCGTTAGTAATTTTTATAAACAAGGTGGCAATCTCCAGCTTTAATTGATTATAGGCAATATCCTTCTGATACGCAGCCTGCTCCACTTCTAACCTCTTACGTTTGACGGAAGCACCTAAATCAAGGATATCCTCCAAGGGAACAGCCACATTGACACCTACATTCCAGTAGCTTTGTGTGCTTCCCTGGAATTGGTAAATCATCGTACTGTACGTCGAGGAGTTATTACCCCACATATCCGTCTTGCCGTAGCTGTATGAGGCGTGTCCGCGCACATACGAGAAGATGTGCCGCTTCTGCTTAGCTACCTCAGCTTCAGCAATCTCCTGTGCTTTTGCCAAGGTGAGAATCTGCGGATTTGATTTAGCGTTCTCGAACAATACAGCCAATGGCGGGAGCTTAAACTCCGAGAAACTAATGGTTTTCTCCTTACTGGAGTCAAAGAAACCGGCACTGATGCCGCTTTCGTTAAACTGCGCCATTGCCGTGTTGGCAGACAATGCCGCAATAAAAACTAATACCAATCGATGTTTGATGCTACTCATCGTGTTTATGTCAATCTTCGTTTATTAAACGTTTTCTTTCTGTATGAATGCTGTCAGCGTGCGGAAGATGATCTTCATGTCGAGCAAGAAGTTGTACGTCTGTCCGTACGTGATGTCTAATTGTTTACGCTCTTCGGCAGACATGAGGCCTCCCTTGCCGCGCTCTTCCACCTGCCAGAGTCCTGTGAGTCCTGCCGGTGCCATGAAACGGTCGATGCTGGAGTCGATGGTCAGCTTCTCGGCCTCATAGAGGGGTAGGGGACGGTTGCCGACGATAGACATGTCGCCTTTCAGAATGTTGAACAGCTGTGGCAGCTCATCAATGCTGTACTTGCGGATGAAGCGTCCGACCTTTGTGACGCGTGGATCGTTCTCAATCTTGACGAAGGCGTTGTTAATCTCCTCTTCCTTTTCTTTGCTGAAGTCGCTCTCGGCCACGACAAAGTCATCGCCAACGAGCATCACCTCATCATCGCTGATCATCATGTCCGACTCCATACCCATGGCCATCATCGCCATTTCGGCTTCGTCTCCTAAGGGAGCCGTGATGTTGGCTTTCGCCTCTTCTTTCTCATCCTTCTCGGCGTATTGGTTGCCGGCAGTTTTGCTGACTTCCTTCAGACGCTTCTCCGCATCGGTGTACATCGAGCGGAACTTAAGGAAATCGAAGATGGTGTAGTTCGTTCCCACACGCTTCGACTTGAAAAGTATCGGTCCTGGACTCTCTAAACGGATGGCAATGGCGGTAATAATGAAAATCGGTGATAGAATGATAATGGCAAGGAGCGAGAAAATAATGTCAAATGCTCGCTTCCAAAGAGGTATCTTGAAGCGCAGGATGTGCTTCTTGGACACCTGGTCGTCGAACATGATAGCCTCGCGGTCGCTGATGAATTGTATTTTCTTGTTGAGTTCCGTTACGGAAGCATTGACCGACAGCGTGTCGTTAATGCCACACTTCTGGTATATCTGTCTGTCCTCGTCAGTAAGCACGTCGGTCAACAAGATGATGTAGATGTTCGCGCACTTCTTGCGTAGGTAGGTGATGGCTGTAATATCCTCGGTGCGGACGTTTTTCTCATAGAAGACAATGAAATGCTCATTCCTGACATGAGGCGCACAGGCAGTAGCAGCTTCCTTGTAGTTCTTGGTCAGCTGTACCAGGCGTCCAGGAATGTATTTCAGACGTTCTTCGGTCTGAGGATTAGTCCCTAAATATACAATGCCTATCATTTATCAGTGAACTCAGTTGGGTAAAATCTTCTTGACTCTGATTTTCAGCTCCATAGGGTTGAAGGGCTTGACGATGTAGTCCTCAGCGCCAATTTCCAGTAAGCGGATGCGCTCGCTAGTAGAGTCCTCGCTACTAAGCATGATGACAGGAATGTGGCGGAACAGTTCGTTCTGCTTAATCCACTCCAGAAAATCGTCACCGCGCATACCTGGCATACGGATGTCCGAGATAATGAGGTCAGGCGTGTTACCGGCCTGAAGCCATTTTACTCCTTGAAGTCCGTCGGGCAACCACTGAACGTCATAGTCGCTCATCAAGTAGATAGACAACACTTTTGCAATTGTCTCTTTGTCGTCTAGTATTAATATTTTTTTCTTCATATATGAAATGTATTGATAGCTGTTATGCACACTTTGTCGTGCAAAGGTAAATAAAATATTTGAATTGTGCTCAATTTATTGCAAAAAAAATGCTTTTTATGGGAAAAAAGTTTTTTGTAGCATTTATTTTAGGGATTTTTCGCCCTTCTACGTATTATATTTGTACTAATTTACAAAAGAAATGAGTAACAGATATTTATTGGGTTTTGACGTTGGCAGTTCGTCAGTCAAAGCATCGCTAGTCAACGCCGATAGCGGCAAGTGTGTGGCTTCTGCTTTCTATCCCGAGCGCGAGGCGCCTATTATGGCAGCCAAGGCAGGATGGGCTGAGCAGGATCCGGAGTCATGGTGGCAGTATGCCAAGCAGTCCCTGCAGAAGATTATGGCCGATGCGGGTGCCAAGGGTGACGAGATCAAGGCCATCGGTATTTCTTACCAGATGCACGGCTTGGTCTGTGTCGACAAGGCGCTGAAGCCTCTCCGCCCTGCTATCATCTGGTGTGACTCTCGTGCTGTTCCTTATGGTGAGAAGGCGTTTAAGGACTTGGGTGCCGATCAGTGTCTGTCACATTTGCTCAATTCTCCTGGTAACTTTACTGCTGCCAAGTTGGCATGGGTCAAGGAGAATGAGCCCGACTTATATAATAAGGTATATAAAGTGATGCTGCCGGGTGACTATCTTGCCCTGCGTCTCAGCGGAACTGTTAACACCACCGTCAGCGGACTCTCTGAGGGTATGTTCTGGGACTTCAAGGAGAACCGTCCTGCCCAGTTCCTTCTCGACTACTATGGTTTCGACCAGTCACTCATCAGCGACATCGTTCCCACTTTTGCTGTTCAGGCCCAAGTGTCAGCTGCCGCTGCTGCCGAGCTCGGTCTTGAGGCAGGCACGCCGATTACCTATCGTGGTGGTGACCAGCCAAACAATGCCCTTTCGTTGAACGTCCTCAATCCCGGTGAGATTGCCGCAACGGCAGGCACCAGTGGTGTCGTCTACGGTGTACTGGGCGAAGTCAACTATGACAAGCTCTCGCGTGTAAACACCTTTGCTCATGTGAACCATACTGATGACCAGACACGCTTAGGTGTGCTCCTGTGCATCAATGGCACGGGTATCCTCAATGCTTGGGTTCACCGCAACATCACGCCCGACATCTCCTATGCCGAGATGAACGACCTGGCAGCCCAGGCACCTATCGGTAGCGAGGGAGTGACCATTATTCCGTTCGGCAATGGTGCCGAGCGTGTGCTTGAGAACAAGGAAATCGGCTGTTCTATCAACGGTTTGAACTTCAATAAGCACTCTAAGGCTCATATCGTCCGTGCAGCTCAGGAGGGCATCGTCTTCTCCTTCTGCTACGGTATGGAGATTATGGAACAGATGGGTATGGACATCAAGAAGATTCATGCCGGCAAGGCCAATATGTTCCTTTCGCCGCTGTTCCGCAACACGCTGGCCGGCGTCAGCGGTGCCACCATCGAACTCTACGATACCGATGGCTCCGTGGGTGCAGCCAAGGGTGCGGGCATCGGTGCCGGTATCTACAAGGACAGCAATGAGGCTTTCGCTTCGCTCGACAAGCTCGAGGTCATTGAGCCTGATGCAAAGAACCGTGAGGCTTACAAGCAGGCCTACGAGAGCTGGAAGGAATCCTTGAAGAATCGTCTGTAATAAACTGATATCAAGATGATAATGAAAAAGGTAGCGCTTATCCGGCGCTACCTTTTTCATTCTTGTCTGCTCTCTGATTAATCCTGTCCGGAGAACTGCTTGATGCGCTGTTCCTCCGACAGTTTACAGATTAATAAGGTGTCGTTTTTCTCGGCAACGATGTAGCCGTCGAGTCCCTGCACGATAACCTTCTTCTCCTGTGTGGTGTGTACGATGCAGTTGTGGCTCTCTATCATCTGTACGTCCTGTCCTATGCAGGCGTTGCCGTAGAGGTCTTTGTGGCTCTGTTGCAATAGCGAGCCCCATGTTCCGAGGTCGCTCCATCCGAAGTCTGACGGGCAAACGAAGATCTCCTCGGCCTTCTCCATAATGGCGTAGTCTACGGAGATGCTTTCGCACTCAGGGAACTTCTCGTTGACAACCTCCTGTTCGCGCGCTGTACCATAGACGGGTAGCATCGACTCGAAGATTCTGGCCATCGACGGCTGATATATGCGGAAGGCGTTGACGATGGTGTTGACGTTCCAGATGAAGATGCCGGCATTCCAGAAGTAGTTCGACTTGCTGATATACTGTTTTGCAGTCTTCAGATCAGGCTTTTCGCGGAAGGAGTCCACTCGGAAAATCTCCTTATTGCGAGGGGAACTAGATGCGGGATCTGCCTGAATATAGCCGTATCCCGTCTCAGGCCGTGTCGGCTTGATGCCCAGTGTGACGATGGCGTCGGTGTCGGCGGTAAACGTCATGCAGGCTTGGACGATGCGCTGGAATTCCTCCGTGTTCATCACGATGTGGTCGCTGGGCGTGACCACGATGTTCGCCTTCGGATCGTTGCTCTTGATGCGCCACGAGACGTAGGCAATGCAGGGGGCGGTGTTGCGGCGGCAGGGCTCACAGAGAATGTGGTCTGCAGGCATATCAGGTAGTTGCTCCCTGACGATGTTGGCGTAGCTCTGGTTGGTGACCACCCAGATGTTCTCGGGTGCTATCAGTTTGCCGAAACGTTCGACGGTCATTTGCAGCAGCGTCTTACCTACGCCCAGCACGTCGATGAACTGCTTGGGACACTCTGCTGTACTCATGGGCCAGAAGCGGCTTCCCACGCCGCCGGCCATAATGACAAGATGATTGTTAATTCGAGCCATAGTGCTATCTGTTTATTGTTCCTTTACTTTCTTCTGTTTCTTAACGACGACATAGCAGACGGCTAGCACGACGAGTGCAACGATGGCGATGACGATGTAGTGGTTGTAGCGTTCGATTGTCGACTCCAGCTGGTCCTCGGGGACGACAGCGTGCAGATACCATCCCATGGCAGCCAAGATGGTGTGCCAGGCGCCTGCGCCGATGGTGGTGTAGAGCAGGAACTTCCAGTAGTTCATGCGTGCCAGTCCTGCGGGCAGCGAGATAAGGTGGCGTATGCCGGGAATAAGTCGTCCGGTCAGTGTGGCCACGATACCGTGCTCGTCGAAGTAGCGTTCCGACTTTTCCACCTTCTCCTGGTTCAGCAGACACATCTTACCCCAGCGGCTGTTGGCGAAACGGTAGATGACGGGCCGTCCCACGTAGAGTGCCACGAAGTAGTTGATGCTGGCGCCGACGTCGGCACCGATGGTGGCAAAGAGCACGACGAGCACCACGTTTAGCGAGCCGCTGGCGGCGTGGTAGGCCGCAGGGGCTACGACGAGCTCCGAGGGTACGGGTATGACGGTGCTCTCCAGCAGCATCAGTATGAAGATGGTGCCGTAGTTCAGATTGCCCAATAATGTCGATATCCAATTCATGTCTTCAGTCTCTCATTTTCTCAATCATATACCCATAGTAGTCTTTCGATGCCACGTCGTTGGGAAACAGTCCCGACAGTACGAGGCGCGCCTCTTGCGGGTTTCTTTGGCAGGCCAGCTTTAAGTATTTCATGAATTCCTCTGTCTGGCCCTTGTCCCAGCAGCACAGCGCCATATAAGCATAACCCTCTGTCCAGTCGTCGTCGACGGAGCTGAGGAATTTCTTGAACATGACGTAAGCCGCCTCTACGTATTTGTTGTCGTAGAGCGAGACGAGTATGCGCACCATGATGTGTGGGTCATTGTCCGACTGCTTCAGGGCTTGACGGAACATCTTCTCAGCCTCCTCCAGATGGTCGTTTGCTAGGAGAATGTGTCCACGGATAACGTTCATGTCGTCGTGGTCGCAGTCCAGACTGTCGGTGAGGTCGATGTAGTGTAGTGCCAATTCTATCTCGTGCAACTCACTGTAGGTGAACGCCAGCTCCTGGTAGATGTCGACGAGTAGCTCTGAGTTCTCAGGGGCTGTGTCGGCCGCTTGTAGCAGACGGTGTAGGGCCTCTTCGAAACGTCCGAGGTTGATGAGGCAGGTGCCCTGATGCAGCAGTCCGAACTCGTCGTCGGGCTCCAGCTTCGAGTAGCGCTCATAGTATTCCAACGCTCCCTCGTAGTTCTCAAGACGGAACAGCGCGTTGGCCTTAGCAATGACGCCCTCGGGATCGTCGGGGTCGATGGCGATGGCATATTCGCTGCTGTTCACCGAGGCGTTGTAGTCCTCCTTCATGTACTGGGCCGATGCCAATGCGTGCCAGTAGCGCTTCTGGAAGGGGTTGCTGTCAATGAGCTCGTTGAAGATGCGCTCCGAGTCTTCGTACTTACCCAGTCCGAAGAGGGTGCGCGCCATGAGTTCCTTGAAGTCGTCGCTGTTCTCCTGACGGGCGCGCATCATCCACTCCATCGCCTTGTCGTTCAGACCGTAGTCGGTGTAGATGTTCGCCACGTCGAGCACGTAGTCCTGATACTCATCGGATGGGGTGTCCATCAGTTTTTCGCGCAAGTATTGGTCGGCTTCTTCCACCTTGTCGCGGGCAATGAGAATCTCGGCGCGGTCGTAGATGTACTCAGGTGACTCCTGTTCCATGATGCTGTCCAGCAGTTCCTGGGCCCTATCCACCTGTCCGTCCTGCAACGCCTCGTGAATCTGGTAGTTCAGTACGCCGAGTGCATGAGGATCCCTCTCGGCAGCCGTGTCGATAGCCTGCCGGGCCTCCTCGTAGCGTCCGTTCATCTGGTAGTAGTCGGCAATGTCGGCCAGGTCGTCGGCATCCATGAACAGTGGCTGCCCCGACTTCCCGGCTTCCTCGTATTCATCCAGAATCTCGCGGAACTCCTCATCGTTGAAATACTCGTCGTCGCTTCTCAATGCTTAATAATCAATTCTCAATCCAATCAGCTTCTCAGCCCGACAGTCTTGTTGAATACCGGCTTTTCCGATGTGCTGTCAGGGTCGACGTTGAAGTAACCGATACGCTGGAACTGCAAGTAGCTCAAGGCTTTCTGCTCGGCAGCAAAGGGCTCGACGTAGCAGTCGGTCAGTACCTTCAGACTGTCGGGGTTCATCATCACACGCATGGCGTCGATGCCTTTCAGACCTTCTTGCTCCTCAATGCGCTTCAGCTCGTCGCGCGGGTTTTCCACTTTCCAAAGACGGTCGTAGAGGCGTACCTCGGCACGGACGGCGTTATGGCAGCTCACCCAGTGGAGCGTCTTGCCCTTGATCTTGCGGTCGGCACCTGGCAGTCCGCTACGTGTCTCGGGGTCGTAGGTGCAGTAGATGGTGGTGACGCGGCCCTCGGCGTCCTTGTCGCAGGGATGCTCCTCGTCACACTTGATAATGTAGGCGTTCTTCAGGCGAACCTCCTTGCCAGGGGCCAGACGCATGAATTTCTTCTCGGCCACCTCCATGAAGTCGTCGCGCTCTATCCACAGCTCGCGGCTGAACTCCACCTCGTGCGTGCCGTCGGCCTCGTTCTCGGGGTTGTTCACGGCGGTGAGCATCTCCGTCTGTCCCTCGGGGTAGTTGGTGATGACCACCTTCACAGGGTCGAGGACGGCGCTGACGCGCAGGGCGCGGCTGTTCAAGTCCTCGCGCAGGGCACTCTCGAACAGGGCCGTGTCGTTCAGGGCGTCCATCTTGGTGTATCCGATCTTGTCGATAAACTTCTTGATGCCTTCGGGCGAATAACCTCGACGGCGGTAGCCGCAGATGGTCGGCATGCGGGGGTCGTCCCATCCGCTCACCACCCCCTCGCTGACAAGTGTCCTGAGATTGCGCTTCGACAGCAGAATGTAGTTCAGGTTCAGCTTGTTGAACTCTGTCTGGCGAGGTCCCTGATATGTGTTAAGTGAAGAGTAAAGAGTGAACAATTTGCTATTGCTCTCCGCTTTTTCTCCGCATTCGGCAGCCCATTCGCGCATCCATTGTACAAAGAGGTCGTACAGGGGACGGTGTTCCACGAATTCCAGCGTACACCACGAATGGGTGACCCCCTCCAGGTAGTCGCTCTGACCGTGGGCAAAGTCATACATCGGGTAGGCATTCCACTTCGAGCCTGTCTTCACGTGCGGCATATTCAGCACACGGTAGATCAGCGGGTCGCGAAACAGCATATTCGGATGTGTCATGTCAATCTTGGCGCGCAACGTCAGCGTGCCCGGCTGGCACTCGCCGCTGTTCATGTATTCAAACAGCTTGAGGCTTTCCTCCACGGGACGGTCGCGGAAAGGCGAGTTCGTGCCAGGGCTCGTGGTGGTACCCTTCTGACGGGCTATCTCTTCGGCACTCTGCTCGTCAACGTAGGCTCGGCCCTTCTTGATGAGCCACACGGCAAAGTCCCACAGTGGCTGGAAGTAGTCTGAGGCGTAGTAGACGTGTGCCCACTGGAAGCCCAACCACTTGATGTCCTGCTCAATGCTCTCAATGTATTCTGTATCCTCCTTCTGAGGGTTTGTGTCGTCGAAGCGCAAGTTGCACTCGCCGCCGTATTTCTCGGCCAGTCCGAAGTCGATGGCGATGGCCTTTGCGTGGCCAATGTGCAGATAGCCGTTGGGCTCTGGCGGGAAGCGTGTCTGCATACGTCTTCCGTTCTTGCCTTCTGCCAAGTCGTTGATTACCATCTGTTCGATGAAGCTCACCGACCTTTTCTCCTCCTCGTTTACATTCATTTCTGCCATATAATCTCTATTTATACCTATTTATTTTTTATACCTTATTATATTTTGGCACAAAGGTAATGCAAAAAATCGACTTGGCGAAAAGAATTACAAACAATTTTTCTTTCATGACCTTACCTTGACCCTCGAAAAGGTCACCTTTTCACGGCTAAAGGTCACCTTTTTGCGGCTAAAGACCACCTTTTCGTCGCTAAAGGTCACCTTTTCGTCGCTAAAGGTCACCTTTTCGTCGCTAAAGGTCATCTTTTCGTCGCTAAAGGTCATCTTCTCTGGCAAAAGGCTTACCTCCCCATCGCTAAAGGTCATCTTTAGGATTGTAAGGGTCACCTTTTCCAGAGAGATGATTACTATATAGGGAAAACGGAAAAACACCCGCACCCGCAACACCCACAACACCTATATTAACGTTTATTGCACAATTCACAATACACAATTCACAATTTTTAATTCACAATTCATAATTCACAATTCATAATTCACAATGCACAATTGCTTGCCTGAGGGGGTGATGGGAACAAAAATCTAACGCAAATTTAATGAGTGTACTCACCGGATTTTATTTGTGTGGTATTTTTGAAGATTTTTGTTCGTGTTTCAGTCTAAGTTGTATGGATTTAGGTGTTGCGGGTGTTGCGGGTGCAGGTGTTTTTCCGTTTTCCCTATATAGTAGTTTTGACGAAAGTGAACCATAAAAAAACAAGTAGCTCGCTTGTCGGCGGGCTACTTGTATGGAGAATATTCCGATGAATAATTAGTTCTCAGAACAGACTGCTTAGCAGAGGCGGCGCGAGCCGTCGCCGATGACGACGTCAATGACCTCAGGCTCGTGGCCGTACTTGGCAGCGAACTTAGCCTTGGCATCGGCAATGAACTTCTGGTAGAGGTCGGCACGGACAAGGTTGATGGTGCAACCGCCGAAGCCACCGCCCATGATACGTGAGCCGGTGACACCGTTCTCCTTGGCCAGGTCGTTCAGGTAGTCAAGCTCTTCGCAGCTGACCTCGTACTCCTTTGACAGACCGTAGTGGGTCTCGTACATCTTCTGGCCAACGGTCTCGTAGTCACCCTCGAGTAGAGCGTCACAGACAGCCAGCACGCGGTCCTTCTCGCCGAGCACGAAGTGTGCACGGCTGTAGTCCTCTTCGCCAACCTCGGCACGAACCTCCTCAAGCTGCTCCCATGTACAGTCGCGCAGGGTCTCAAACGTTCCCTCGGGATGCTTCTTGGCGATGGCCTTGACAACGTTCTCACAGCTGTTGCGGCGGTCATTGTAGGGCGAACCGGCCAGTTCGTGCTTCACCTTGCTGTTGAGCAGCACAAGACGGTAGCCGTCGGGCTTGAAGGGGAAGTACTCGAACTCACGGCTGCGGCAGTCGAGGCGCATCAGGCAGCCAGCCTTGCCGAAGACAGAAGCGAACTGGTCCATGATGCCGCAGTTGACGCCGCAGTAGTTGTGCTCCGTGGCCTGTCCGGCAAGCACCATGTCCCACATGGAGATCTTGTTGTCGCCGAAAATGTCATTGAGGCCACAGGCGAAGCAGCTTTCCATAGCGGCGCTGCTGGACATACCGGCACCGAGGGGCACGTCGCCCGCAAAGGCGATGTTAAAACCTTTAACCGGTGCGCCCAACTTTCTCATCTCTAGTGCGATACCATAAATATATCGCGCCCACGATGCCTTGGGGCCGGCAGGGTCGCTGAGCTTGAAGTCCACACGGTCCTTCAGGTCGATGGAGTAGGCCATGACGGTGTCCTCTGTTCCGTTGGCGCGCATCTCAGCCATGATGCCTTTGTCAACTGCTCCGGGGAATACGAAGCCTCCGTTGTAGTCGGTATGCTCACCAATCAGGTTAATACGGCCGGGCGATGTGTAAACGCGACCCGTCTTGCCATCAAAGTGCTTGATGAAGCGACTTCGTACGAATTCAATATCCATCATGTTAATATACAATTTACGAATTTACAATTTCTGTTTCCGGGTTTACTTCTGGACTCCGAACTTATAGACAGTCTTCTGCTTGTAGCGCTGGCCGGGATTCAGCACGACGCTGGGGAAGTAGGGACGGTTCGGGGAGTCGGGGAAGTGCTGGGCCTCGAAACAGAAGGCCGAGCGGCGGGGGAACGTAGCTCCGTTGGCGCCCTTGTAGCCAGAGAGGTAGTTGCCCGTGTAGAGCTGCAGGCCAGGCTCGGTCGTGTAGACCTCAAGGGTACGGCCGCTCTTCGGCTCGGTTACCTTGGCAGCGAACGAGAGTTCGCCCTCTTCCTGCTTGTTCAGTACATAGTTGTGGTCGAAGCCCTTACCGAACTTGATCTGCTCGTTGTCGGCATCGATGTCCTGCCCGAAAGGCTTGGCTTTGCGGAAGTCGAACGGTGTGCCTTCAACCTTCAGAATCTCGCCAGTAGGAATAGCGGTAGCGTCAGTGGGCAGGTAGAAGTCGGCATTGATCTCACAAATCTGGTCCTCGATGGTGGGAGTGGGATCGGCGGTACCAGCAAGAGCGAAGAAGGCATGGTGCGTCAGGTTGACAATGGTCTTCTTGTTCGTGGTGGCCAGATACTCGATGACCAGCTCGTTCTGGTCGGTGAAAGTGAACTCTACCGTCACGTCCAGCTCGCCGGTGAAGCCTTCCTCACCATAGCTCGAGATACGATGCAGGGCCAGTGAGCGGGGACCCATCTGACGGGCGTCCCATACCTTGGCGTTGAAGCCAACGGCGCCACCGTGCAGGTGGTTAGGACCGTCGTTGAGATACAGCTGGTAGTCCTTGCCATTGAGCGTAAACTGTCCCTTACAGATACGGTTACCCCAACGACCGATAAGTGTGGAGAGGTAGGGCTCGTTGCCGCTGGTGAGCTGCTTAATGTCAGCGTGTCCCTCGATGACGTTACCTACGTTGCCATCCTTGTCAGGAACCATGATGGCACAGATGGCACCGCCATAGTTAGAGATAGCCACTTCGTAACCTTTACGGTTCTTCAGAATGTAAAGATCAGTTTTCTTACCATTGATAGTGGTCTGAAAATTCTCGCGCTTCAGACCACAGAGATTCGCGTTTTCTGTTGTGTTTGCCATGTTGTTTTGTTTTAAGTTGACAATATTTGCCTACAAAGGAACAAAAAAATCACCAAACAAACGAATGAAACGCGGTAAAAAACGTTTAGCGTTATGTTAAAAACACCTAAAGCGACAATTTCAGGAAGTCTGCAACGATGTAATTACTGCCGCCAACGAAGATAAAATCGTCGGAAGATGCATCGTTCAGCGCTGCTTCGTAGGCGCTTTTTACATCGGGATAAGCCTGGCCGCTGAGCCCTATCTGCTGGCCGAATACCTGTACGGACTGCTCTGGAAGAGCCCTATCAGAAACGGGACGGCAGAAGTAGTAAACGGCATCTTTCGGCAGAAGCGACATCACACCGTAGACATCCTTGTCCTCGAGCATACCGAAGACGATACGCTTGCACGAACAGTTGACCTCGGCAATCTGACGGCTCAGGTACTCCCAACCACCAACGTTATGGCCCGTGTCGCAGACAACGGTAGGATGGTCTTTCACCTTCTGCCAACGTCCTGACAGCCCTGTCAGTTCACCGATACTGGTCAGGGCCTCATTCATCTCCTGATTGGCCATGGCCACGAACTGTGGCTTCTCGCAGTTGCAGAGGTAGCCCTGTTTTACCAGCTCGTTCAGTACCGGCAGGACGGTATTCATGTTCTTAGGCTGGTAAAAACCACCCAACTCACAGTCGAATTCGCCCAGATGGCGAGTTGTGTAGTGATAGCCTCCCTCTGGACGAGGTGTGCTGGACAATACCTCGGCATGTTCCTCGGCAAACACGATGGGGGCTTCAACCTCCTGTGCCAATGCCTCGAAGATGGGGCGCGTCTCGGGAGTCGTTTCCCCAACGATGACGGGTACTCCTTTCTTGATAATACCACCTTTCTCCATCGCTATCTGCTCGAGCGAAGAACCCAGCAAGTCCGTATGGTCAAGGCTGATGTTGGTGATGAGCGAGACGATGGGCGTGATGATGTTCGTGCTGTCGAGACGTCCGCCCAGTCCCACTTCTACGACAGCGATATCGATATTCTTCTCAGCGAAATACTTGAATGCCATCGCCGTAGTAATCTCGAAGAAAGAGGCTCCGAGGGACTCGAAAAATTGCTGTCCCTCTTCCACGAAGTCGACGACATAGCTCTGCGGGATGGGCTCACCGTCCACCCGGATGCGTTCGCAGAAATCGACCAGATGAGGGGATGTGTAGAGTCCCACCCGATAACCAGCCCGCTGAAGGATGGCCGCCAGCATATGCGAGCAAGAGCCTTTGCCATTGGTACCTGCTACGTGGATGGACTTGAACTGCTGGTGTGGATGACCATAGTGGTCGTCCAGTGCCAGACTATTGTCCAATCCGGCCTTATAGCCTGCCTGGCCTTGCTGCTCATAGTTAGCCGTCTGCTTGAACAGATATTGGGTGGTCTCTTCGTATGTCATCTGGTTCAGTTATTAGTTGAAGTAGTTCTTGAATTTCTTGAAGATGGTCTCCATCGTCTGCTTGTCGCCCTTGAAGTTGTCGCTGGTCTTGAAACGCTGGATGGCTTCTTTCTCGTCACGCGACAGGGTCTTGGGGACGTAGACGCTGATGTTGACAACCAAATCGCCCCTGCCGCTGCCATAGCCTTGTACGGCGGGAAGGCCCTTGCCACGCAGGCGCAACGTCTTGCCGGGCTGGGTACCGCTCTCCATCTTGACGCGTAGTTTGGTGCCCTCGATGGTGGGTATCTCCACGTCGCCCCCAAGTGCTGCCGTTGGGAAATCGAGTAGCAGGTTGTAAATCAGATCGCTGCCGTCACGAACGAAAAGATTGTGGGGCTCTTCCTCAATGAACACCTGGATGTCGCCGTTGACACCATTGCGGCGTCCGGCGTTACCCTTGCCAGGAACATTGACAACCATGCCCTCGGCAACGCCGGCGGGAATCTTGATCTCTACCACCTCGTCGCCCTTGACGACGCCCTCGCCGTGACACTCGTGACACTTGTTGGCGATGATTGTTCCTTCGCCGCCGCAGGTGGGGCATACACCTTGTGTCTGCATCATGCCGAAAATGCTTTGCGTTGTATGGCTGATGACGCCAGTGCCATGACACGTCTGACACTGCTGACGCTCGCTACCAGCTTCGGCACCGCTGCCGTGACAGTGTGAGCAGGTCACGTCCTTGCGAACCTTGAACTTCTTAGTGACACCTTTGTTAATCTCCTCCAGCGTCAGCTTCACCTTCAGACGCAGGTCGCTGCCGCGGTGCTGCTGGGGACGGCGCTGACCGCCGCCAAAGCCGCTAAAGCCATGACCGCCAAAAATATCACCGAACATGGAGAAAATGTCGTCCATGTTCATCGAGGTGGCTCCGAAGTCGCCAAAGCCTCCATCGCCACCCATCGGACCATTGAAACCAAACTGGTCGTAGCGCTGGCGCTTCTGCGGGTCGTGGAGCACATCGTAGGCTTCGGCAGCCTCCTTGAACTTCTCCTCTGCCTCTTTGTCGCCAGGGTTACGGTCGGGATGGTATTTGATGGCTATCTTGCGATAGGCTTTCTTTATCTCGTCCTCTGATGCGCCTTTCTCGACGCCCAGTACTTCATAGTAGTCTCTTTTTTGTGCCATTTAATTGTCAATTATCAATTTTCAATTGTCAATTACTTACTGTCCGACTGCCACTTTGGCGTGGCGAATCACTTTGTCATTCAGTTTGTAGCCTTTCAGAAGGCAGTCAATCACCTTGCCTTTCTTGTCGTCGCCCATGCCAGGGACCATCGCCACGGCCTCATGGATGTCGGTGTCGAAGTCGGCTTCGTCGGTAGGGATGGGGCTGACACCCTGTCCCTCGAGAATTTTCACAAACTTCTGGTGAATGAGTGTCATGCCTTCACGTAGCACCTCGGGATCGTCGGTCTTGGCGCCGTTTTCCATGGCACGCTCCATGTCGTCAATGACTGGCAAAATGGCAGTAATAACTTTTTCGCCACCATTCAGGATGAGCTCGGCGCGCTCCTTGAGCGTGCGCTTGCGGTAGTTGTCGAACTCAGCCACAGAACGCAGGTATTTATCCTTCAGAACGGCAATCTCCTCCTGGGCAAGTGCCAAGGGATCTTTCTCGTCAGATGCCTCAACCTCTTCTTCTGAGACAGTCTGCTCGTTGTCTTCTATGTTCTGGTCTTGCTCGTTGAGGATTTCTTCCTCTTCCATGTTGAGCTCTTCCTTGTTGATATCTTTTTCTTCCATAATAACTGTTTTAATTGGTTCTTTGCTTGTTTTGTAGCAAAAAGTGTGCCACGATTATGCGTACAACTCGGCTTTCTTCTCCTTGATACTCTCGTCGTAGATATAATCGTCGTAGGTGGTCAACTTGTCGATGGTCCCCTTCGGCGTCAGTTCGATGATGCGGTCGGCCACCGTGTTTATGAACTCATGGTCGTGCGAGGCAAAGAGAATATTGCCTTTGAACTGGATCAAATTGTTGTTGAAAGCCTGGATGGACTCCAAGTCCAAGTGGTTCGTCGGGGTATCGAGGATGAGACAGTTGGCATTCTTTAACTGCATACGGGCTATCATGCAGCGCATCTTTTCGCCGCCGGAGAGAACGCATACCTTTTTCTGGATGTCTTCGTCCTTGAATAGCATACGTCCGAGGAACGACTTCATCGTCACCTCATTGCCGGGGCCCCACTGCGACAGCCAGTCAACGAGGTTCATCTCCGACTGGAAGAACTCCGTGTTGTCCAACGGCAAGTAGGCCGTGGTTATGGTTACGCCCCATTTGTAGGTTCCTGCCTGAGGCTCGCGGTTACCATTGATAATCTCGAACAGAGCGGTCATGGCTTTCGGGTTATGGCTCAGGAAGACGGTTTTCTGCCCCTTCTCAATGGTGAACGACACATTGTCGAAGAGTACCGTTCCGTCGGCATCGACAGCCTTCAGACCGTCCACCTCCAGAATCTGGGTGCCAGGCTCGCGCTCCATGGAGAAGATAATGCCAGGATATTTTCGTGTTGACGGAGTGATTTCCTCGACGTTCAGTTTCTCAAGCATCTTTTTACGCGATGTGGTCTGCTTTGACTTGGCTACATTGGCAGAGAAGCGGCGGATGAATTCCTCCAGTTGCTTCTTTTTCTCTTCTGCTTTCATCTTTTGGTTCTGTGCCTGACGCAAGGCCAGCTGGGAGGACTCGTACCAGAATGAGTAGTTACCCGAGAAGAGTGTCACCTTGCCAAAGTCGATGTCCACCGTCTGTGTTGACACGGCGTCAAGAAAGTGACGGTCGTGGCTGACGACGAGGACGCACTGTTCCAAATTGCTCAGGTATTCCTCCAGCCACTGGACGGTGTCAAGGTCGAGGTCGTTCGTCGGCTCGTCGAGCAGCAGGTTGTCAGGGTGACCGAACAGCGCCTTAGCCAGCATGACGCGTACCTTCTCGTTGTTCGAAATGTCGCTCATCTGCTTATAGTGCTGACTTTCCTGCACCCCCAGGTTCTGAAGTAGCTGGGCTGCCTCACTCTCAGCCTCCCAGCCGTTCATCTCGGCAAAAGCCATTTCAAGTTCGGCTGCCTTCACACCGTCTTCTTCGGTCATATCTGCCTTGGCATAGAGCGCTTCACGCTCTTTCATGTTCTTCCACAAAGGTTGATGTCCCATCAGTACGGTGTCCATCACCGAGAATTCATCATATTTGAAGTGGTCCTGCTCCAAAACGGACAGACGCTCGCCTGGCCCCATCTCCACTGTGCCCTTGTTCGGCTCTAACTCGCCGCTGATAGCACGTAGAAGGGTGGACTTGCCGGCACCGTTAGCACCGATGATTCCATAGATATTCCCGCTTGTAAACTTTAGGTTGACGTCTTTGTAGAGGGTCTTCTTTCCGAATTGAATAGCCAGATTTGTTACTGTAATCATTTTATCTTTTCACCTTATTATATTATAATCGGCTGCAAAGGTACGAAAAATCTCCCGTATCGCCAAAAGGTTTTGCCAAAATCAGTCTTGGCGACGACGGAACTCCGAGCAGGTGATGGCTGTAGCTATCGCAACGTTTAGCGATTCGGCCGTGTCACCTTTTCGGAATGACGGTATGAGCAGTCGCCTTGTCACCTTCTCACGCACTTCCGCCGACAGTCCGTTCCCTTCGTTGCCCATGACGATAATCCCTTCGTCGGTCAACGGCTGGTGGTAGATGTCGTCACCATCCAACAGGGTTCCGTAGACGGGGAGATTTGACTTGTCAAACAATGCAGGCAAGTTTGTATAGTTAATATGTACGCGAGCAATGCTGCCCATCGTTGCCTGGACTACCTTCGGCGACCAGGCATCGACGGTGTCCTCGCTACAGTAGATGGTATCTATGCCGAACCAGTCGGCAATGCGGATGATGGTTCCCAAATTACCAGGGTCTTGTATGCCGTCAAGCGCCAGATAGAGTGAACCCGGTTCGGGGACGATATCGGCAGGAGGCGCGGGTAGGGGGAAGACCGCTAGTACTTGCTGAGGGTGCATCAGGAAACTAATCCTATGCAGTTCCTCATCTGTAACTAGCTGTGCGTCTGACCATTCCGTTGTCGTGGCGTACAGTTGACGTGGACGGAATCCTACACGCATGAGGTCGCCCACCACCTTCGGGCCCTCAGCAACGAAGCAGCCTTCACGGCGGCGGTATTTCTTCTGCTCAAGCTGTCTGACAAACTTTATTTGGTTTTTACTTATCATCTTCTGCGACAGTTTTCTCCATATTTGGTTGCAAAGATAAAAAAAAATAATTACCTTTGCAAGCTAATAGAAAGAAAAGCCTTCATTGAAACGCCAATTTGTCTATTTTCTCATAGCAGTAATGCTGGTGTCGTGCTCCGAGACGAAGTACGTCCCTGATGGTTCTTACTTGCTTGACGGCGTCAAGGTGGAGGTCAACAAGCAAGCATATTCCGATATCAATACCGGCCAGCTGAAGAATTACGTCCGACAGCGTGGCAATGCCCGTTGGTTCTCACTCTTCAAGTTGCCGCTGAACGTCTATTCGATGGCGGGCAGAGACTCTACGAAGTGGATGAACCGTACCCTGCGGTCTATTGGTGAACCACCTGTGTTGTTTGACACCTTATTGACAGAGTTGTCGTGCCGTGACCTCCGTAATGCCTTGCAGAATATGGGCTATCTGGAAGCTGATGTTGAGATGATTCCCAAGATACGCGGAAAGAAAGTGAAGACCAGTTATCTGCTGCATCCAGGAGAGCCCTATTATGTGGGACGTGTCAACTATCTGTGCGACGATCCTCAGATATACCAGTTGTTAGGCCTTGACGATAGTTTGCGCTGGGGAATACGTAGCGGGAGCCAGTTCAGCGTTGCACAGCTGGATCAGGAACGCAAGCGTCTGACGCAACAGTTGACAGACAATGGCTATTTCCGTTTCCATAAGGATAATATCACATTCCTGGCTGATACGACAGCTGGTTCACGGGATATTGACGTCACGCTGTGGTTGCATAACTATCGTCAGAATCGGGAGACAGATACACTTCATACGCGTTACCGTATTGGCAGCGTCAGCTTTGAGAGTGGAAATCCGAATGATTCTGTCATCCATCTTCGCCGACGTATCCTCAACGAAAGCACGCATATTGATGCCGGCGACTATTATTCTGCGACAGCTTTGCGTAACACGTATAACCACTTCGGAAGGTTGGGAGCCGTGCGCTATACAAATATCGCCTTCACCGAAAGAGCCGACACGGCGCTGCTTGACTGTGTCATACAACTGCAGACGAACAAACCGTCGACCATCAGTTTCCAGCCTGAGGGCACTAACACGGCCGGCGATTTAGGCGCGGCGGCTTCTTTGACATATCAGAACCGTAATCTGTTCAGAGGCTCGGAACAGTTGAGTATCGAGTTGCGCGGTGCTTACGAGGCTATTCGCGGATTGGAGGGTTATTCCAACCAGGACTTCATGGAGTATAGCTTGGAGACACGACTGCAATTCCCGCGTTTTATCCTCCCGTTTCTGAGCCGTGAGGTGCGTCGTCATGTCAATGCCACTAGTGAAGTGTCTATGCTTTATGACCTGCAGGACCGTCCGGAATTCCATCGCCGTCTTGTTTCTGCTGCTTGGCGGTATAAGTGGAGCCATCAGGACCGTCGCCATCAGTACCAGCTCGATATGCTGGATCTGAACTATGTCTTCATGCCGTGGATCAGCGACACCTTTAGGCGGCTTTACCTTGACGATGCCAGCAGCCGTAATGCCATCCTGCGATACAACTACGAGGATCTGTTCATCACGAAAATTGGTTTCGGATATAGTTTCAATGATGGTCGTACGGCGTTGAAGACTAACTTGGAGACGTCAGGTAACTTATTGAATCTTGGGTCGCATCTTCTGGGCGCCAAGCGCGACAGCCGTCAGCAGTACCGTGTCTTCAATATTGCCTATGCACAGTACGTAAAGGGTGATTTTGACATTACACGAAGTCTGCAGCTTGACTATAACAACCAACTGGTGTTCCATTTCGGACTGGGTGTTGCCTATCCATATGGAAACTCGTCGGTACTGCCGTTTGAGAAACGGTATTTCGCTGGTGGTGCCAACAGCGTACGCGGTTGGAGCGTGCGCCGGTTAGGACCTGGCAAATTCAAAGGGCGTGACGGAAGGATTGACTTTATCAATCAGACGGGTGACATGAAGCTCGACATGAATGTTGAGTATCGTACCCATCTGTTTTGGAAATTGGGCGGTGCATTGTTTGTGGACGCGGGAAATGTCTGGACCTTGCGCGACTACAAGGATCAGCCTGGTGGACAGTTCTCGCTACGTGATTTCCCCAGCCAGGTGGCTGTCGGCTATGGTTTGGGCCTTCGCTTCAATTTCGACTATTTTATTGTCCGCTTTGACCTTGGCATGAAGGCCGTGAATCCTGCTTTCGATGCTAATGAATCGGATCATTATCCCATCCTGCATCCGCGCTTCAGCCGCGACTATGCATTCCACTTTGCCGTCGGTCTTCCGTTCTGACGGTAAAAGAAGATTATGCTCTTTTTAAAGTCCCTCGGTTATGACGGATTTCACCAACCATTTGCGATTGCGAAACACGAGGGTCAGTTCAGCTTCTCCTTCGTCCCTAAGACGCATCGGTCCGTCAATGCTGTCCATCTCCATGTAATGACTGACCGAGAGATGGGCCCTCCACAGGGAATCGCTGAGGGGCTGACAGTCGACAACCTCAATGATAGGACCTTCTGTCTGACTGTTCAATAAGTCGATGTCATCTTGTGTGATGTTCGATGCAATAAACTTGAGTTGGCGGGTTGCCTCGGGTGTAGCCAGCTGGCTGGCAGTGCCAAGGTCATATCTGTAGTAAGCCTCGGCAAAAGCCATGGCCTTCTCCTCTACCGCTTTCACGCTTTCAGCTTTCTTGTCCGAACATGCCACCATCATCGATAGCGATAACATGATTAAAGCAACATTTTTCATCGTATAAAGTCTTAATAAAGTACAAAGGTAGTAATTTCCTTTGGTTATCCCGCTATTTTTTATTACTTTTGCAGAAAATTAACGACAAAATGCTTAGATTTATATCCTTTGGGAGTGGTAGCAGCGGTAATTGTTACTACCTTTTCACCGAGACGGATGGACTGATAATAGACATTGGAGTAGGACTCAGAACATTAAAGAAAGATTTTACGGACTTTGGGCTTAGCCTTAGTTCGGTTTGTTATGTACTCATTACTCACGACCATGCTGACCACGTCAAGTCAGTGGGAAGCATCAGTCACGAATACCATCTGCCCGTCTACGCCACACAGCTTGTCCATAAAGGCATTGACCGCAACTACTGCGTTCAACGGAAGCTCGACCCAGCGATGAAGAAGATAATCGCTGCTGGTGAGTCTTTTACGTTGGGGTGTTTTCACATTACGCCCTTCGCTGTTCCTCATGATGCCAGTGAGAATATTGGGTTTATGATTGCAGTTGATGGCGTGAACTTCTGTATCATCACAGATGCGGGCACCGTGACCGATGAGATGAAGCCTTTCATCAGTCAGGCAGATTATCTAGTTATCGAGTCCAATCACGATGTGGAGATGCTAAAAAACGGACCTTATCCCGCTTATCTCAAGACCCGAATACTGAGTCAGAACGGCCACCTCTGTAATGCAGACTGTGCTCAGGCCTTAGCCGAGAACATGACTGAGCGTCTGAAGAGAGTGTGGCTCTGTCATCTCAGCGAGGAGAACAACCATCCGGAACTGGCGCGCAAGACAGTTGAGACGGTACTCCGTCAGTATGGTATCGTAGTGGGGAAGGATTTCCAGTTGGATATTTTGAAACGCAACCGGCCTACTGGTATCTTCGATTTGGAGTAAGACTGATAGTAGCCAAAAGGGCTACTCAAAACAAAAGAACTATAGTGATTAAGAGGAATACGCAAAGGAGCGGGATACGGGAATCGAACCCGCCTCCCAGGCTTGGGAAGCCCGTGCACTACCGATGTGCTAATCCCGCTGAATAAGATTCTTGATTGTCTGCCTTGAGCCGATACCCGGACTCGAACCGGGGACCCACGCATTACGAATGCGTTGCTCTACCAACTGAGCCATATCGGCAATCCTGTTAAACGTTTGTACACCCGCAGGGGCTCGAACCCTGGACACCCTGATTAAGAGTCAGGTGCTCTACCAACTGAGCTACGGGTGCATCAAAATTTCAATAACTATAGAGGAACTCCGACCTCTTTTGTACACCCGCAGGGGCTCGAACCCTGGACACCCTGATTAAGAGTCAGGTGCTCTACCAACTGAGCTACGGGTGCAACGTTTTTCGTTTTGCGGGTGCAAAGGTACTCTTTTTATTTGATTCCAACAAACTTTTTTACGATTTTCTTCAAAAAAAGTTGTGTCTGTTGCTCATCTGCAGGATAAATGTCTGGAATTTGTAGTTTGTCTTTCAATTATCTGTCGTTTTTTTGTTCTATCGTGAGGCGTGGAAACCTTCTAAGTTCACGTATCGGCGTGCCATCATGCGGCGGTAGACGCGACGCAGCCACCACGGGTGGGCAATGGTGAAGGTTAGTCCGATGACAATGAGGATTGTATAGGCAATATTAGGTTTGAAGAGCAGTAACATCACGTTGACCAGCAGGATGGGGACAATGAAGGCGATAAGTTCGATGATGAGTTGTCGGCCGTTTTCGAGGTTTGCCTTTCCAGTCAGCTTCTGCTGCAAGGGCAGCGTTTGATTGTTGTAGATGGCCAACTCGAAGAGAATCATATAGAGTGGACCGGTGCAAATGAACATATAGGCGAACATCATCAGCAGTGTGAACTTGCCTGTGAAGACGGCTGGCAAGAGCACGACGAACGGCACGATGAGAATGAGGCAATGGAAATAATACTTGGCCCGTAGTAGAGAGAGGATGTTCTCACAATGGACCATCAGCAGGTCGATGTAGTTGCCTTCAGGGCACATCACCTTGATGAGTGACGTCACACCGTAGAGTCCAAAACAGTAGAAGCACCAAAAGTTGGTGGAGAAACGGCCATCGTAAGTTGTTGTGTAGGCTATCATCGCGCTGAAGACAATAATCAGTACGAGACTAGACCAGAAACGGGCACGCATCACCTTGTTGCGCATGACGCTCTTTACCTCGAGTTTCAGGTATTCACCGCTCTCGCCGAAGCGGTTCAGGAAGGAGAACTCGCGAATATGCTTGACGGTGGTCTTCTCGGCTTTTGATAATTCCTCATAGACGAAGCGGAACTGCAACTGACGGTTCAGAATGAATAGCATACCTGTTGTGACGATGAATAGTAGTAGCGTCAGTAAGGAAGCACCATATGCGGCATAGAAGTCCAATACGTCGCCCATAGACCATATCAGTCCCGGTAGCCAGGGTAGGGCGAGTACTGCCAGTACCATGAACCACCACAGTTGGCTACGGTTAAGCAGCGTGCGCATACACAGGTAGAATTGGCTGTTCATGATGATGGCGGCGAGACCGGTGATGATGACTGTCACGCAACCGCCCAGGCTGGCGCCTCCTGACCAAGCGATAATGGCATATGGCAAAAACAGGGCGAGCCAGAGGAAGTTGTAGACACTGGTCATTGACGACAGGAGAAAGTGGTCGATGACTGTGTATTTAGAGATGGGCAGCAGGATATAGGGCTTGATGAGCATGATGGGCGTTTGCTGCACCATGAAACGCAGAAAGAAGTCGATGGTGAGGATGACGGGCAGCAGGGCTACGATGAATCCCGCTCCTTCGCCCTTGGCGGCCAGCCCCAGCATCACGCCGAAGAATATCAGGTAGCATATGAACATTCCTGCGCCAAGGAACATGAACACCTTGGCAATGATACCCTGTTCGAAGGCGGGACTGCGGCGGTCGCCAAGCCTCAGGTTCTTCCGTATCAGTCGGAACAGCTGCAGTTGGGTCATCTCAGGTCAATCACTTCAGCGGTGGGGAAGTCCTTAGCGTTGAAACGGAAATAGCTGTCGGGCAGCGCTTCCTGCTTCAGGTTTGATACGTCGAATGTTGTCCACTTCTTGCCTTGAAGCATCTTCACCTGCGTCGGGTTGTTAGTCTTGCTATCAACGGTGATGAAGAGCTCCTGCACCTTGTTGGCCTTCGACTCGGCGGTCAAGTGAATGACGTAGTTGCCACCATCCTTGCGCATGGTGCTCTTGTAGCCCTTCTTATACAGAGTGATGAAGTTATAAGGGTTGAGCGACTGTAACTCGCTGTCCTTAGGATTGCTGACGTTTACCTCGTCGTTGCGGGTAAGGTATGTCCATTGTGTTTTCCCGTCGAACCACACTTTTGTGTGCTGGGTGGTGGCCATGAACTTATTGCCTTTGACGGCGATGGTGCCGCTGATAGTCCCTTGGGGGGTGGTGGCCTTGAAGTCGGCCTTGACGCCGCTCTTGGCAGTCAGCTTCTGTGCTGCTTTGTCCAATACCTGTGTGGCAGTCTGTCCGTAGGAGGCTGCCGTTGCGAGCAGCATTGTCATTGCTAAAACAATCTTTTTCATCTTTTGTTATGTGTTTTGTTGTTTTTTATATTCCGGAGTAAATATGTTTTATCGGTTCCTGAATGTGCTCAGCAGGTTCTCGAGGCTCACCTCGTCCTGAATCAGTACTTCGCGGGGCTTGGCACCGTGAGCTTGGCCGACGATGCCCGCTTTCTCCAACGAGTCCATCAGGCGGCCAGCACGGTTGTAGCCGATGGCGTACTTGCGCTGAATCAGCGAGGTCGAACCACTCTGTGATGCAACGATGAGGCGGGCGGCATCCTCGAACAGTGGATCAATATGCTGCACGTCGAACTCGCCACTACTGCTGCCGCCGTCAATGCCTTCGTCTGTCATGGGCTCTGGCAACTCGTAGGTGTCGGGATAGCCCTGTTGTTCGGAGATGAACTTGTTGATAGCGGCCACTTCGGGGGTGTCGACGAAAGCACATTGTACGCGGATAGGGTCATTGCCCTGAAGGAAGAGCATATCGCCGCGGCCGATGAGTTGGTTGGCTCCCATACGGTCAAGGATGGTCTTCGAGTCGATGCCCTGACTCACCTTGAAGGCGATACGTGCGGGGAAGTTGGCCTTGATGGTGCCGGTGATGATGTTCGTCGTGGGGCGCTGCGTGGCAATAATCATGTGGATGCCGACGGCACGTGCCTTTTGGGCGATACGTGCTATGGGCAGCTCAATTTCCTTGCCTGCGGTCATAATAAGGTCGCCGTACTCATCGATAACCACCACGATGTAAGGCATATAGCGGTGTCCCCGCTCCGGATTCAGCCGACGCTCAATGAACTTTTTGTTGTAGTCCTTGATATTGCGCTCGCCGGCGGCCATGAGTAGCTCGTAGCGGGCGTCCATCTCGACGCAGAGCGACTGCAATGTGCGCACTACTTTAGACGTGTCGGTGATGATAGGTGAGGCTTCGTCGTCTGGTACCTTGGCCAAGAAATGCTTGTCAATGTTTGAGTAGATGCTGAACTCCACCATCTTTGGGTCTACGAGCACAATCTTCATCTCAGCCGGGTGCTTCTTATATAATAAAGAGGTTAGAATGGCATTCAGACCGACGGACTTACCCTGACCGGTGGCACCAGCGACAAGCAGGTGAGGCATCTTCGCCAAGTCGAACATAAAGACTTCATTAGTAATGGTCTTGCCCATGGCGCAGGGCAATTCCATCTTTGACTCCTGGAATTTCTTTGAGTTAAGTATCGATTCCATCGATACAATGGCAGGCTTGGCGTTAGGTACCTCAATACCTATTGTTCCCTTACCGGGAATGGGGGCGATGATACGGATGCCAAGGGCTGAGAGACTCAGGGCAATGTCGTCCTCCAGATTACGGATCTTCGAGATACGCACGCCTTGTGCCGGTGTTATCTCATAGAGTGTGATGGTGGGGCCAACGGTGGCTTTGATGCTGCTGATTTCTACGCCAAAGTTGCGTAAGACGTCGACGATGCGGTTTTTGTTCGCCGTCTGCTCGGCCATGTCAATGTAGGGCTTGCCATCGTCGGCATATTCCTTCAGCAGGTCGAGTGTGGGGTAGTGGTAGTTCTCCAAATCACGCTTCGGATCGTAGGGCTCCATCTCCTTGTCGCCTACGGTGACGAGGTCCTTGCCGCTGGCCGTTTCTTCCTCCTTGCCTGTGTCGATGGTCAGGTGAATGTCGGTTTCCGCCTCACTCTTCTTTGCTTCTGTGTGAGGTCTTATCTCCGGTTCTCTTGTCTTTGTGCCCGACGCCGGTTCATGCTTAAACTCTACCGTCTGCACGGGCGGGTTGTCGAAGATGGTTGGATCTTCTTCCGTCTCCAGCGTGTAAGTCCCTGACGGCTCTTCGCCGTCGGTGTTGGTGATGCGGAAGGGCACCTTCTTCATCAGTATCGCGGGATTCAGCACTTTGCGGATGAAGTAAATAGTCTCGGCGCTGAGGTAGGTCAGGAAGGCGATGGCGATGAGCGCTAGCAGGGCTGTCAGTCCTGGGGCACCGACGAATCCCTCTATCTGCTGGCACACGTACAGACCGTGGTCGCCACCAGGGTTGAAGTGGCTATCGATGAACAGTGGTGACAGGAACTTCGCAAAAGTGATGGAGGCCCACAGCATGACAATCATCAACGACATGAACCACTTCAGTAGTTTCACCTTATATATACGCATGAGCCTGAGTCCTGCTAAAATCAGGAAAACGGGAATCAGAAACGCAGACAGCCCAAAACAGTCCTTCACGAAGAATGAGGCGGCAAAAGCGCCGATGGAACCGCACGAATTGGCAAATTCGTGCTGCTGGTTCTGCATTTCGCCCGTCCGCAGTTCCTCAATCATACTCTGGTCGGCCGCCCCCGTCGCTAGGAACGAGATGAAGGCGAGAATCAGGTAGATGGAAACCACCACGAGAAGAAGCCCGATAAAGAAGTTCAATCTCTCGTGGTGCAATATGTTGTTGAAGCCAATAGCCTCGGCTAACGACGATGCCGTACGCTCTGTTTTCTTTCTCTTTTTTGCCATTTTCTTTCTGCTCTTTCCAAATTCCTGTGCAAAAGTAACTGAAAAAGTTCAGAATCTATCATTTTTACCGATTTTTTTTGTAATTTTGCACTCCGTAAACGATTCTTCTGATGAAAAAGACCATTTACAATAAGTTCAACAAGCAGTTGATACCCTCATTGCCGGTTGTTCAGTTCGAAGGACGTGTCGTGGTAATACTGACTAAACGCGACGCAGCAAAGGCCGTTGACTACCTTCTTAAACAACCAATCCTTGGGGTCGATACGGAAACAAGACCCTCATTTCGACGTGGCGACAACCATTGCGTCTCTCTGCTGCAGGTGTCTACGCATGAAACATGTTTCCTGTTCCGTCTTAATCATACGGGGCTATCGACCGACATCGTACGTTTGTTAGAAGATACAACGGTGCCGAAGATTGGATTGTCGCTAGGCGATGACATTCTTTCGCTCCATCGAATTGGTGGTTTCACTCCCGGCTACTTCATTGACCTACAGCACCATGTAAAGGAAATTGGCATCGAAGACTTGAGCCTTCAGAAACTTTATGCCAACCTCTTTGGGCAGCGTATCAGCAAACGTCAGCAGCTTAGTAACTGGGAACGCGACATCCTTGACGAGAAGCAGAAAAGTTATGCCGCCACAGATGCCTGGGCGTGTATTATGCTCTACGAAGAACTCCAACGCCTGAAAGAGACGGGCGACTACATTTTAGTGAAGAATGAAGAAGAAGGTGTGAAACCTGAGAATTGAAAAGTGATGACATACAAGATCATACAACTCAAACGCGGAAAGGACGAGAGCCTGCGCCGCTTCCATCCCTGGGTGTTCTCAGGGGCTATAAATCGTCTCGACAACGACATCGAAGAGGGAGAGGTGGTACGCGTCGTGACTGAAAAGGGCGATTTCATTGCTGTCGGACATTACCAGCGCGGCTCCATCGCCGTTCGTGTGCTGTCGTTCCGTGATGTCCCCATCGACGACAATTTCTGGCAGGCTCGTTTGGCGTCGGCGCTGAAAATGCGTGATTCCATCGGCCTCTCCTCTTCCGATGGGCAGAATGCATACCGCCTCGTTCACGGTGAGGGTGACAACCTACCGGGACTCATCATCGACGTCTATAACAAGACCGCCGTTATGCAGGCACATAGCATCGGAATGCATCTGCAGCGGCACGACATTGCCCGCCAGCTGATGGAGGTGATGGACGGCCGAGTGGAGAACGTCTACTACAAGAGTGAAACGACACTGCCTTTCATGGAGCCCGAGAACGGATTCCTCTATGGTGGCAGTGCAGACAATATAGCAATGGAGAATGGCCTTCGTTTCTATGTCGACTGGCTTCGCGGTCAGAAGACAGGCTTCTTTGTTGACCAGCGTGAGAATAGAGCTTTACTTGAACAATATGCAAATAACAGACGTGTACTCAATATGTTCTGCTATACAGGTGGTTTTTCTTTCTATGCCATGAGAGGTGGGGCTGAGCTCGTTCATAGTGTCGACTCCAGCGCCAAGGCCATCGAACTTACTAACCGTAACGTTGAACTGAACTTCCCCGGCGATCCCCGCCATCAGGCATTTTGCGAGGATGCCTTCAGGTTCCTAGAGACCTCGTCTTCCACTCTTGATTCCTCGTTCCCGTACGACCTTGTCATTCTTGATCCGCCGGCCTTTGCCAAGCACCGTGCCGCCTTGCATAACGCCTTGAAGGGTTACACGCGCCTGAACCTGAAAGCACTGGAGAAAATGCCTCCCAATAGTATTCTCTTTACGTTCAGCTGTTCTCAGGTAGTTACCAAGGAACATTTCCGTAATGCCGTCTTCACCGCTGCTGCATTGGCGGGACGAAAGGTGCGCATCCTTCACCAGCTCCACCAGCCTGCCGATCATCCCGTGAACATCTACCACCCAGAAGGTGAGTATCTGAAGGGACTGGTACTGTATGTGGAATAATAGTCTATTAGTCTTTTGTCTTTCGCTATGGTATGTTTGGAGGATAGGGTAAGGCGTTTTATCGCGAAACATGGGTTGCTGACAAATAATGGACTCCACATTGTGGCCGTCAGCGGCGGTGCCGACAGTGTGGCACTACTTCTTATCTTGCAGCGTCTGGGCTATCGCGTAGAAGCCGCACATTGTAATTTCAACCTCCGTGGTGATGAGAGTAAACGTGACGAGGATTTCGTTCGACAGTTGTGTGATAATAATGCTATTCCACTTCACTTAATTCATTTCGACACTAAGGCTTATGCTGATATACATCACCTAAGCATAGAAATGGCTGCGCGTGAATTGCGTTACCGCTATTTCGAGCAGCTCCGAAAGGATATCGGTGCTGAGAACGTCTGTGTGGCTCACCATCGTGACGATGCTGTCGAGACGCTGCTGATGAACCTGCTACGCGGGACTGGCATTCATGGTTTAACGGGTATCCGTCCGCGTAATGGTCATGTCGTTCGTCCCCTGCTGGATGTCTGCCGTGAAGATATCGTCAAATACCTCGATTCCATCGGACAGCCTTACGTTACCGACTCTACGAATCTCGTTGACGACGTGCTCCGTAATAAGCTCCGCTTGGACGTCCTCCCGCTGCTGAAGACCATCAACCCGAAGGCCTCGGAGAACATATTCCGTACAGCCTGCCGTATGGCCGAGGCAGAACGTGTCTTCAATACTGCGATAGAATCAGCCAAAACGAACGTCTGCCCCCAAGGTACCATCGATGCTGAGCACGCTGGTGCTATCGATCTCGCAGCGCTGCGTTGCGAGCCATCGCCCGAGTATGTTCTCTTTGAGATACTCTCACCCTTAGGTTTTTCTCCCGATTCCATCGAGCAGATTGCCAATAGTCTGGAGGCTCCGACGGGACGCTATTTCTGTTCTGACACCCATGAACTTGTGTTTGACCGCGACAGAATCCTTGTTCAAAAGAGACAACAGCAGCTCCCTTCCCTTCGTATTCCTGAGGTCGGTGTCTATGTCTGTGGCGATGTTAAGCTACGCGTGGAACGAGTCGAGGGTGCTGACGTCAGCCGCCGTTCAGAAGTGGCAACACTTGATGCAGACCTTCTGACGTTTCCCCTGATGCTTCGCACTGTCCACGATGGCGATCGTTTTATCCCGTTTGGCATGGCGGGCAGCCGATTGGTCAGCGATTACCTCACCGACCTCAAGGTCAGCGTCTTCGATAAACGTCGACAGTATGTCGTCACCGATGCCAGCGGCTCCGTTCTCTGGCTTGTCGGACTCCGTACCGACAACCGCTTCCGCGTCTCTGATACTACCACAGCGACTCTCCGCCTGTCCATTGAGAGTACATAATAAGTTGGCAGGTATTTGAATAGTAATTCCAATAACGATAACGAAAACGATAAAAATGCTCATGAAGAATATGAAACTATGGATGTTGGCCGCCATCCTCTTCATCAGCGGCACTATGAACGTCTTTGCTCAGTTGCAGCGTACGGTGGCGTTCCATGAGAAGTATACGCTGAAGCAGGCGGTGGTTCTAAGTCGTCACAACATTCGTTCTCCGATATCGACGAAGGAGTCGCTGTTGGGCAGGATTACGCCCCACGAATGGTTTGAATGGTCATCGGCTCCCAGCGAGCTGTCGCTACGTGGCGGTGTGCTCGAGACGGAGATGGGGCAGTACTTCCGCCAATGGCTCGTCAGCGAGGGACTAATGATGGAGAACGCCCAACCAGATGAGGCTAAGATGCGTTTTTATGCGAACTCCATGCAGCGTACTATTGCCACAGCGCAGTACTTCAGTAGTGGTATGCTGCCTGTCGCAAATGTGCGGATAGAGCATCATTATCCAGTAGGGACAATGGACCCGGTGTTCAACCCTCAGCTGACGGTGGTCAGCGATACCTACCTCGAGCAGGCGTTGCAGCAGATTGCCGATCTCTTTGGCGACGGCACGATGTCGGGCATCGGACAGAAGGTGGCCGCAGAGCTTAAGCTGGTTGAGGAGGTGGTGGACCTGAAGGATACACAAGCTTACCAAGAGGGCGGTATCACGGGATTTTCCGCCGATGACGTACAGGTGAAGTTGGAACTGAACGCGGAGCCGGCGATGACGGGTGGACTGAAGACGGCTACGGGAGTGGCCGATGCGCTGGTGTTGCAGTACTACGAGGAGTCGGACGAGATGAAGGCTGCCTTTGGACACTCGCTGACGCGTGATGACTGGCGGCGCATATCGGCGGTGAAGGACTGGTATGGCGACGTGCTGTTCACGGCGCCGCTGGTAGCTGTGAACGTGGCGCACCCGCTGTTGCAGGAGATGCTTGCCGAACTACGTCAGGACGGTCGTCAGTTCACGTTCCTCTGTGGCCACGACTCGAACGTCGGTAGCGTGTTGGCGGCTCTCGGCGTGGAGGACTACCAGTTGGAGGAGGCCATCGAGTCAAAGACACCCATCGGCTGCAAACTGGTTGTGGAGCGCTGGATGGGCAATGACGGTGTGGACTATGTGGCACTGAATCTCTGCTACCAGCATGTAGACCAACTGCGACAGATGCCCTTGCTGTCGCTGAAGAACCCGCCGATGGTATGTAGCCTGCGATTCAAGGGGCTGACGGCGAATGTCGACGGCCTGTACCGTTTGTCTGACTTTGAGCAACTGCTGACGACTGCCATCGCTAAGTATGACGGGCTGCTGACGGCTGTAGGGAGCCCCATATTATCCCCAGTTCTGCCATCGTCGTCCACCTATCTTCTGAACGGCACTATGACAAAAAAGTCCGCCCGTGGCCTCGTGATTGAGGACGGGCGGAAACAAATCATTCAATAAGAGTCGTAAAATCTTTTGCCGGACGACTATCTGTTCGGCTATTATCCGTTCATTGACATGAGGAACTCCTCGTTGTCGTGTGTTTGCACCAGGCGGTCGCGGATGGTGTTCATGGCCTCGATGGGGTTCATCTCGGCAATGTACTTGCGCATAATCCACATACGGTTGAGCGTCGTCGGGTCCTGAAGCAGGTCGTCGCGGCGCGTGGAGGACTGCACGAGGTCGATGGCCGGGAAGATTCGCTTGTTGGACAGTGAACGGTTCAGCTGAATCTCGGAGTTGCCGGTACCCTTGAACTCCTCGAAGATGACCTCGTCCATCTTCGAACCGGTGTCGACGAGTGCCGTGGCAATGATGGTCAGTGAGCCGCCTCCCTCAATCTTTCGGGCTGCGCCGAAGAAACGCTTGGGCTTCTGAAGCGCGTTGGCATCGACACCACCGGTGAGCACCTTGCCGCTAGCGGGTGCAACGGTGTTGTAGGCACGTGCCAGACGGGTGATAGAGTCGAGGAAGATGACGACATCGTGTCCGCACTCCACCATACGCTTAGCCTTCTCCAGCACGATGCCGGCAATCTTCACGTGGCGGTCGGCAGGCTCATCGAAAGTTGAGGCGATGACCTCGGCGTCGACGGTGCGTGCCATGTCGGTGACTTCTTCGGGGCGCTCATCGATGAGCAGCATCATGATGTAAGCCTCGGGGTGGTTGGCTGCGATGGCGTTGGCAATGTCCTTCATGAGGATGGTCTTACCAGTCTTTGGCTGTGCCACGATAAGTGCACGCTGGCCCTTGCCGATGGGCGAGAAGAGGTCGACGATGCGCACCGATGGATTGGTGGTTGCCTTGTCGCCGCAGAGGGTGAACTTCTCCTCGGGGAATAGGGGCGTCAGGTGTTCGAAGCTGATGCGGTCGCGCACCTCCGAGGGGTGGCGTCCGTTGATGCTGTTCACGCTGGACATGGTGAAGTACTTCTCGTTGTCGTGTGGTGGACGGACGGTACACTCCACGACGTCTCCGGTCTTAAGCGAGTACTTCTTGATCTGCTGTGGCGACACGTAGATGTCGTCGGGCGACGAGAGGTAATTATAGTCGCTGGAGCGCAGGAATCCGTAGCCGTCCTGAAGCACCTCCAGTACACCATTGCCAGTGATGATGTCGTTGAAGTCGTAGCTGCCACCATCATTGTTGTTCGTGACAGGCGCTGGTTGAAGGGCGACGGGGTCGTTCTGGACCATAGGACGGTCGAAAATGTCAAGTGAGGGTAGGGCACTGTGGTCCTCGATGGGCAGGTCCTGGAGGATGATGAAGTCGGTGCCGTCACCAGGGTCGCCTTCCCAGACGGTCTCGGGGGCTGTCTGGCGGCGCTCTTCGTTGCTGTTGTGCTGCGACACCTTCTGCTGGAGCTGCTCAAGGAGCTCCTCTGTGCCGTCGGGCGTATTGCTAGTGGCGTCGAAGGTGGCTTCGGGGATGTCTTGTGTCATATCGGACTCAATGGTAGCCTTCTCCTGGGTGGCCGCTGCCTTTGCGGCCTCCTCAGCAGCGGCGATGGCTGCAAGCTCGGCTTTCGACTTACGGCCGCGCTTCTTCGGAGCGGGTGCTGCCGGGGTTTCAACAGCCTCGACAGCCTCAGCAGCGGGTGTTGCGATAGGAGCGTCACTGAAAAGCGACGGTGTCTCTACCTTCTTCTTGCGACTCTTCTTTGTGTCGAGGTTTTCGCCGTCCTTGCCGTCTACGCTATAGACGTGGTCGGTATCTTTCTTCGTGATGCGTGTGCGCTTGCGCTTAGGGGCTGCATCGCCCTGAGCCGACTCCTCTGCCGCCTTGTCGAGTATGGCGTAGATGACGGTGTCGAGCTCGTCATTTTGCGAGACTTTTACACCCAGTTCCTTGGCTATCGCCAACAGCTGGGAAGCCTCCATCTGTTCTAATTCTTGCTTGGTATACATACAATAGGTGTGCTAATTGTCGTTATAGAAATATGTGGTTGATTTGGAGAAAACGTTTTGCGGACGAAAACGTTGCTTTCAAAAATCAGGTGCAAAGGTAGTGATTATTTTTGAATCTGCAAAGTTTTTCGAATTATTTTTCGTACCTTTGCACGCAAAATAATTATAAAAGAGGTATGGAGATCAAGACCGCAGAATTTACGCTGAGTGCCCCGATGGTGTCGATGTGCCCGCAGGACACGAAGCCGGAATACGCATTTATTGGCCGCTCGAACGTGGGAAAGTCGAGCCTCATCAATATGCTGACCAATCACAAGAAACTGGCAAAGACTAGTCAGACGCCCGGCAAAACACTGCTCATCAACCACTTCCTCATCAACCGCGAGTGGTATCTTGTGGATCTGCCTGGCTACGGTTTCGCCAAGCGTTCGAAGAAGGAGGTAGACCGTCTGGACCAGATGATTCGCGGCTACATCCTGCAACGCGAGCAGTTGGTAAATGTCTTTGTCCTCGTCGACGTCAGGCTTGAGCCTCAGAAGATTGACCTCGAGTTCATCGAGTGGCTGGGTATGTCATCGGTGCCCTTCGCCATCGTCTTCACCAAGGCCGACAAACTGACACCCAACAAAGCTCGCCAAGCGGTGGAGGCCTACAAGAAGACACTCATGGAGACATGGGAAGAACTGCCCCCCATTTTCCTGACATCGGCCGAGAAGCGTGACGGGCGAGATGACGTGCTCAGCTATATCGAGCAAATCAACAGGGAACTACACAGTGGAAACGCCCCTATGGTGTAAATTATGGCAAAAGACACCCCGTACTTAGACATACAGAACCTGACGAAGTCGTTTGGCTCGCTCTTGCTCTTCGAGAACATCAGTTTCTCGGTGGCCGAGGGGCAGCGTGTCGGCTTGATTGCCAAGAACGGCACGGGTAAGTCAACGCTGCTATCGATATTGACTGGCCGCGAGGGCTATGACTCTGGCGAGATTATCTACCGCCGCGACATCCGTGTGGGAATGCTTGAGCAGAGTCCGACGTTCGACCCCGAAGAGAGTGTTCTCGATGCGTGTTTTAATCATGAGGGTGACCCCGAGAAGGTGCTCAAGGCGAAGCAGATTCTGACTAAACTGAAGATCCGCGACCTCAATCAGCCCATGGGCCAGCTCTCTGGCGGACAGCAGAAGCGCGTGGCGTTGGCAAATGTACTGATAACGGAACCAGACTTCCTGATTCTTGATGAGCCGACGAACCATCTGGATTTGGAGATGATAGAGTGGCTGGAGGGATTCCTACAGCGTGGTAACAAGTCGTTGCTCATGGTGACCCATGACCGCTTCTTCCTGGACCGTGTCTGCACGGTTATCCTGGAACTTGACGATCGTACCATTTACACCTATCGCGGCAACTACTCCTACTACTTGGAGAAACGGCAGGAGCGCATTGACAACCGCCGTGCTGAGATAGCGCGTGCCAACAACCTCTACCGCACGGAATTGGAATGGATGCGCCGTATGCCGCAGGCACGTGGCCATAAGGCTAAGTACCGCGAAGATGCTTTCTACGAACTGGAACGTGTGGCAAAGCAACGTCTCGAGGAGCGCCAGCTGCGTCTGAAATCCTCTAATGTCTATATCGGCTCTAAGATATTTGAGTGCCAGTACGTGAGTAAGGCCTTCGATGACCGTGTCATCTTAAAAGACTTCTACTATAATTTCTCACGCTTCGAGAAGATGGGCATCGTGGGCAATAACGGCACGGGAAAGTCGACATTCATCAAAATGCTTCTGGGAATAGTGCCCCCCGACAGTGGCCGCTTCGACATCGGCGACACCGTGCGCTTCGGGTACTTCTCGCAGGAGGGGTTGCAGTTCGATGAGCAGACGAAGGTTATTGATGTAGTGAAGGATATCGCCGAGTACATCGATATGGGTGGCGGCCGCCACTTCTCCGCCTCGCAGTTCCTACAGTACTTCCTTTTCACCCCCGAGCAGCAGCACAATTACGTCTATAAATTGTCGGGCGGCGAACGAAGGAAACTCTACCTCTGTACGGTCCTGATGAAGAACCCTAACTTCCTCGTTCTCGACGAGCCCACCAACGACCTCGATATCGTCACCCTGCAGATTTTGGAGGAGTACCTTCAGGATTTCCCAGGCTGTGTCATCGTCGTCAGCCACGACCGTTACTTCATGGACAAAGTCGTCGACCACCTGCTGGTGTTCCAAGGCGATGGTGTCATCAAGGACTTTCCCGGCAATTATACGCAGTATCGTCTCTTTGAAAAGGAACAGGGAGCAGGAATCAGGGAGCAAGAGAGTAATAATGGATCCACGAAATCGCTGCCGTCTGCGGACAACTCTCATACCTCAGACCGTTCGTTCTCCGCTCCCAAGAAGAAACTCTCCTACAAGGAAAAGCGCGAGATGGAACAGCTGGAGAAGGACATCGAGGCTCTGGAGGCTGAGAAGAAGCAGATAGAGGAAGCCCTCTGTGGGGGCACGACATCGGTCGATGAAATTACCGCCATGAGCAAGCGGCTGCCTGTGCTCAACGACGAACTTGACGAGAAGTCCATGCGGTGGTTGGAACTATCTGAGATTGAGAATTGAAGAAGATAAAGAAGTTAAGTAGTTAAGAATTGAAGTGATACAACAGACATACCCCTCACAACTGCTGGAGCAGGCCATCAAGGAGATGGCCAAACTTCCGGGAATAGGACGCAAGACGGCGCTCCGGCTGGTGTTGCATCTCTTGCGCCAGGATACGGCCGAGGTGGAGATGCTGGCAGAATCGCTGAGCAGGATGAAGCACGAGGTGATGTATTGTCACCTCTGTCACAACATCAGCGACAGCGAGACCTGTCCCATCTGTGCCAATCCCCGCCGCGACCACACTACCGTCTGTGTCGTAGAGAACGTGCAGGACGTGATGGCCATCGAGAACACGCAGCAGTACCAGGGTGTCTATCATGTCCTGGGTGGCGTCATCTCGCCCATGGACGGCATTGGCCCTTCCGACCTCGAGATAGACTCGCTCGTCGAACGCGTCGCCGAGGGAGGCGTCAAGGAGGTCATCTTCGCCCTGAGTCCCACAATGGAGGGCGACACGACGAACTTCTACATCTTCCGTAAGCTGGCACCCTACAGTGACGTGAAGATCACGATGATAGCCCGCGGCGTCTCCGTGGGCAATGAACTGGAATATACCGATGAAGTGACCCTCGGTCGCTCCATCCTTAACCGCACAATATTTGAAGGAAAATGAAGAAAGTACAAACCATTTTGGCAACCATCTTCTGGGTCTTGCTGCTGGCATCGGTGCTGGTGGTCGTCGTTTTCGAGACATCGCTCATGGAGTCGGGCATTCTTGCCGGCCGCGATAACAACGTGGAGTTCCTGGTAACAATGACGTTTGAGCTACTGACGCTGGCCTCTGTCCCCGTTGCCCTGAAGCTGTTTAAGTTCAAACGCATACACGGCGAGCTCATCACACAGAAGGCTCCTGCCATGCTCCGCTGGGGTTCGGTACGCCTGTTGCTGCTCTTGGCGCTGATGCTGTGCAACACCTTATTATATTATATATACATGAATACCGCCTTCGGCTATATGGCACTCATCCTCTTGCTGTGTCTGCCGTTTGTCTATCCCAGCATGAGCCGCTGTGTCGACGAGACCGAGGAGGACGTGGTAGTGGAGGAGAAGAGTAGGGAGGACGTTGCTTCATGAAACTCTCGGTCGTCATCGTCAACTACAACGTCCGCGATTATCTGGACGACTGTCTTGCGAGCGTGGAGCGTGCCCTCGAGGGCATCGACGGCGAGGTGTTCGTCGTCGACAACGCCTCGACGGATGACTCGCTTACCGTCCTCCCACCTAAATATCCGAAGGTGCACTTCATTGCCAACAAAGAGAACCAGGGCTTTTCGCGTGCCAACAACATTGCCATCCACCAGTCGACGGGCGAGTATGTGTTGTTGCTGAACCCCGACACGAAAGTCTCGGAGTCGACGCTTCGCGAGACCGTTGCATTTATGGACGCCCATCCGAAGGCCGGTGGCGCCGGTGTCCAGATGCTCAATGGCGACGGCAGCCGTGCCCCGGAGTCGCGCCGTGCCATTCCCACACCCTGGGTGTCGGCCATGAAGATGCTTGGCTTCACCAAACGCTACTACATGAGCCATCTGCCGTGGGACGAGCCCTGCCGCATCGAGGTCGTCAGCGGAGCTTTTTTCATGCTTCGCCGTTCGGCTCTTGACAAAGTGGGACTACTCGACGAGGACTTCTTTATGTACGGTGAGGACATCGATCTGAGCTACCGCCTGCTGAAAGGTGGCTACGAGAACTGGTACCTGCCTGAGACCATTATCCACTACAAGGGCAAGTCGACGCGTAAGACCGACTACCGCTACGTACACATCTTTTATCAGGCCATGCTCATCTTCTTCCGCAAGCACTACAGCCATCTGAGCATCCTCTACACGCTGCCTGTGAAGCTGGCCATCTACTTCAGGGCGTTCATTGCACTCCTGGACTTGTTACGACAAAAACTGCACTTATGAATAATACGGATACCGTCAGGCTGCGGGCGATGGAACCCGAAGACCTGGACTTGCTCTACACTATCGAGAATGATATGCAGCTGTGGGCCGTTGGCGTCACCAGTGTGCCTTATTCGCGCTATGTGCTCCACGACTACATCGCCAATACCAAGAACGATATCTATGCCGATGGACAGGTGCGCATGATGATTGAGACGACTGGAGGCGAGGCTGTCGGCATCGCCGACATCATGAACTTCGATCCGAAGAACAACAAAGCCGAGATGGGCCTCGTCATTATGAACAACCAGCGCCGCAAGGGCTATGCCGTTGCGGCCGTCAGACAGATTGAACGCTATGCTGCAGATGTGCTGCACCTGCATCAGCTCTATGTCATCATCGCCGACACCAATACGGGTGCCCTCACCTTGTTCCGCCAAATAGGTTATAACGAGGCTGCAAGGCTTCCGCAATGGCTCTACAACGGCAAATACTACGCTGATGCCCTGCTTTTGCAAACTTTTTTGTAAAAAAAGCAGGGAAAGTTTTGGCGGTTTCAGAAATTATGTATACCTTTGCATCCGCAAATCGGGAAAAGCTAATCTGGTGCGTTAGTTCAGTAGGTTAGAATGCCAGCCTGTCACGCTGGAGGTCACGAGTTCGAGCCTCGTACGCACCGCCCAAGCTTTCATCCCCTGCGCTGGTTAACAGGTGCGTTAGTTCAGTAGGTTAGAATGCCAGCCTGTCACGCTGGAGGTCACGAGTTCGAGCCTCGTACGCACCGCCAAGTCAGAAAGCTCATTGATTTTTACGGAAATCGATGAGCTTTTTTCATTAAACAGGAACTGCAATTAAACTTTACAGTCCAAAAACAGTCAAAAAGGTAAAAACTAGTTTTTAGCGATATGAAAAGAATCAGCTTGTTACTTGTAATCATCGTGGCTGCCGTGCTCACAGCATCCAGTCAGGTGAAGACGACCAACCTTACCGTATACAAGAACTTCCAACCTTCAACGATTCTGCTGAAGGATGGACGCGCCATCAGGCAGCCCCTGACGAACATCTTCCTGAAGAACTCGTCGTTGCTCTATATGCAGGGCTCCAACGCGATGGAAGCTAACATGGACAACGTTGTCAGCGTGAAGTTCGATGACCGTCTCTACGTGAAGATTGACTCCGTCTTGGCCTATGTCGTTGACAGCGTTGGCAGCGATGTGCTCTATTGTGCTACGGTCATTGATGTCAATGCCTATAAGACGCAGATGCGTAACAATGTGATGATTACGAATCTCGGCGATCTCACCGATGGGGGTATCACACCATCGACCATCGACTTGAATACCTCCGAAGATTACAAGTTCCCGCTTATCGACCTATTCTTCTACCGTCTTAACGGAAAGTACGTGAAGTGTCACGAGCGTAACCTCCAGTATATGCTTAACAAGGACAAGGAGAGGAAGCGCATCATCCGCACGTTCTGTACGATGAAGGACTTTAGCTGGACGGATAAGGACAGCCTACTCAAACTGCTGAAAGCCTTGCAGTAAGTTGTAATAGAAAGGACAAATTCAATAATAATGAAAAGAATACACATTACGGCGCTGGCACTCCTGTGTGCAGCGCTCTTTGGACAATGGGCCGATACATCGGCATGCACCAACTTTATCGTCGGCAAGAAAGCTTCTGCCGACGGTTCCGTCATCTGTAGCTACAATGCCGACTCCTACGGCGCGTTCATGTACCTCTATCATTATCCTGCCGCCAAGCATCAGGCGGGTGAGATGCGTAAGATCTTCGAGTGGGACACGAACAAGTACCTCGGGGAAATACCCGAGGCCCAGGAGACTTACAACGTCATCGGTAACATTAACGAGTGGCAGGTAACCATCGGTGAGACCACCTTCGGCGGTCGCGAGGAGATGGTCGATACCACGGGCATCATCGACTACGGCTCTCTGATTTATATCGCCCTGCAACGCTCGAAGACCGCCCGCGAGGCCATCCGCGTGATGACGTCGCTGGTCGAGAAATACGGTTATTGCTCTGAGGGCGAGACCTTTACCATCTGCGACCCCAACGAGGCATGGATCATGGAGATGATGGGTGCCTGGGTGCCTGATTCGCTGAAGGCTACGCTGAAGCCCGCTCAGCTGAAGCAACTGGGCCGCACCGTCTGGGTAGCCATGCGTGTGCCCGACGATATGATTTGCGGCCATGCCAACCAGAGTCGCATCACCACCTTCATGCCCGCCAAGAAGGAGAAGGTGGGACAGGAGACCGTGCTGTGGTCGAAGAATGTCGTGTCGTATGCCCGCTTGATGGGCTGGTACGACGGCAAAAACGACCGTGACTTCTCCTATAACGCCGCCTATGCGAAGCCCGACTTCTCAGGCCGTCGCATCTGTGACGCCCGTGTCTGGCAGTTCTTCAACCGTTATGCCGACGGTATGGACCGTTATATCCCCTGGGCTGAGGGTCGCGATGCCGACGCTGAGGTGATGCCCTTGTGGGTGAAGCCCAACAGCCTGCTCACCGTCCAGGATGTGCAGATGGCTATGCGCGACCATTTCGAGGGTACACCTTTCGACGTTAGCGACCAGTCGAAGGACACGAACGATATCGGTGGCGGCATCTGGCAGATGCCCTACCGTGTGACGCCCCTGTTCTTTGAGGTCGACGGCAAGAAGTGCTTCAATGAGCGTCCTACCTCGACACAGCAGACGGCCTGGACCTTCGTCTCTCAGATGCGCTCATGGCTGCCCCGTGAAATTGGCGGCTGCTTCTGGTTCGGCAACGACGATGCCAATATGGTGGCCTACACGCCCGTCTATTGCTGCACGACGCGCCAGCCCGACTGTTATAGCGGCAAGGGAGCCGACGACGTGACGTTCTCGATGGACAACGCCTTTTGGGTAGAGAACTGGGTGTCGAACATGGTTTATCCCCGCTACTCGGTCATGTTCCCCGATTTGAAGCAGGTGCGCGACTCGCTGGAGGCTTCCTACTTCTTTACACAAAAAGGCATTGAGCAGATTGCTCAGACGAAGGAGGGTGTCGAGCGCGTGGATTTCCTGACCAAGTATACCTGTATGCAGGCTGACAACATGATTAAGCGTTGGCGCCAGCTGGCCACGTTCCTCATTGTGCGCCACAACGACATGGCCCGCCGTCCTGTCGACGAGAAGGGTAACTTCAAGCGTGGCAAACATGGTCTTGGTGCTACTGTCGAGCGTCCGGGAATGCCCGCCACCTACAAAAAAGAGCTCATCAACCGGACAGGGAATAAACTGCTAAGAGATTGAAGAATTGAGAAAAATAAAGGTGAGAACTGACGGTATACTAATCATACCTCTCAGTTCTCACTTCTCAGTTCTCACTTAAGAAAAGATAAGTTCCTCTTTATCGGGTGCCTTCGTAATATGTATGATGGCACCCGTTTCTATTTCGCCGTTGACGATGCGTTCGCAGACGCCGTCCTCGATGTATGTCTGTATGGCACGCTTCAGGGGACGGGCGCCGAACTGCACGTCGTAGCCCTTCGTGGCGACAAACTCCTTGGCCTCGTCGCTGAGCTCGATGGTGTAGCCCATGTCGGCGATGCGCTTGAAGAGTCCGGCAAGCTCAATGTCGATGATGCGCTTGATGGCATCGAGGTCGAGCTGGTCGAAGGTGATGATCTCGTCCAGACGGTTCAGGAACTCTGGCGAGAACTGCTTCGACAGCGCCTTCTGGACGATGCTGCGGGCGTGTTCCTTGTCCTGTTCGTTGAGTGCCAGGCCGTTGGAGCCCTGTGCGCTGAATCCTATGCCGCGACCGAAGTCCTTCAGCTGGCGTGTGCCGGCGTTCGAGGTCATGATGATGACCGTGTTGCGGAAATCGACGAAACGTCCGTTGCCGTCGGTCAGCCGTCCTTCGTCAAGCACCTGCAGCAGGAGGTTGAAGACGTTGGCGTGAGCCTTCTCAATCTCGTCGAGCAGCACGATGGAGTAAGGGTGACGGCGCACGCGCTCCGTCAGCTGTCCGCCCTCCTCGTAGCCTACGTATCCCGGAGGTGCGCCGATGAGTCGGCTGGTGTTGAACGATTCGGTATATTCACTCATGTCGACACGTATCAGGGCGTCCTTCGAACCGAACATAAACTCTGCCAGCTTCTTGGCCAGATAGGTCTTGCCGACACCCGTCGGACCGAGGAACATGAAGACGCCGATGGGGTGGTTGGGGTCTTTCAGTCCAACACGGTTACGCTGGATGGCGCGCACCATCTTCTCGATGGCAGGATCTTGGGCGATGACGGCTCCCTTCAGGGCGTCGGCCATGCCTTTCAGACGGATACTCTCCTTCTCGGCCATGCGCTGGACGGGAACGCCGGTCATCATCGACACGACGTCGGCCACCTCCTGTTCGGTCACCTGCTGGCGCTCCGTGTCGTCGCCGCTCTGCCACTTCTTGTTCAACTCTGCCAACTCCTTTTCCAGTACCGTCTGACGGTCGCGGTAGCTGGCGGCGAGCTCATAGTTCTGGCCCTTGACGGCATCCTGCTTACGCTCCTTGACGTCAGCAATCTCGCGTTCCTTCTCGGTAATCTCGGGCGGTATGCGTGTGCAACCCAGATGTACGCGGGAGCCCACCTCGTCCATGGCGTCGATGGCTTTGTCGGGCATGAAGCGGTCGTTGACGTAGCGGTCTGTCAATTTGACACATGCTGACAATGCGTCATCTGTATAGGTGACGTGGTGGTGGTGCTCGTAGCGGTCCTTGATGTTGTGGAGTATTTGCAGCGTCTCCTCGTTGGTGGTGGGTTCCACCTGTACCTTCTGGAAACGGCGTTCCAAGGCTCCGTCCTTCTCGATGGAGTTGCGGTACTCGTCGAGCGTGGTGGCACCGATACATTGTATGACGCCACGTGCCAGGGCAGGTTTCATGATGTTGGCGGCGTCCATCGTACCGGCAGCCGAACCGGCGCCGATGAGGGTGTGTATCTCGTCGATGAAGATGATGATGTCGGGGTTCTGCTCGAGCTCCTTCAGCAGCTGGCGCAGTCGTTCCTCGAACTGTCCGCGATACTTCGTGCCGGCCACGACGCCCGTCATGTCGAGCGTGTAGATGCGCTTGCCGAAGAGCATCGGCGAAGTGTGGTGGTCGGCAATCTGCTGTGCCAGTCCCTCGACGATGGCGCTCTTGCCGACGCCGGGCTCACCGATGAGTATGGGGTTGTTCTTCTTACGTCGTCCGAGTATCTCCACGACGCGCTGAATTTCCTTCTCGCGCCCTACGCAGGGGTCGAGTTTGCCCTCGGAGGCGGCCTTGGTCAGGTCGGTGCCGAAGTTGTCGAGCACGGGTGTCTTCGACTCCTTCTTCTTCTGGGCAGTGGTCGTGTTGCCCGAGGTGTTCTGACTGCCTGAGGCGGTGTTCTGGGACTCGTAGTCCTCCTCCTCGTCTTCCGGTAGTCCGATGCCGCTGGTCACGCCGTTTTTCTGCGGGGCGTGCAGCAGGTCAAGTATCTGTTCGTAGTTCATGTCGTTCTGTTCTAAAATTTGGCGGGCGCCGTTCATGGCCTGGTCGTGGAGGATGGCCAGCAGCAGGTGCTGTTGGTCTACCTGTTGCATATGCTGTATGCGAGCCTCGAGGACGGCCAGTTTCAGGATGTTGCTGGCTTTCTCGTTGAGCACGAGGTCGCTGCTGTATACCGGCATCGTGGTGCTGTCCTGGCGTACACGCTGCTCCAGCTCGCTCTTGACGGACTGTGTGTTCAGGTGCAGGTGGCTGAAGATGTCGGCCACGGGGCCCTCTTTCATGCGGAGTAGTCCCAGCAGCAAGTGCTCCGGGCCTACGGAACGGCTGGCCAGACGTGCTGCCTCCTCACGTGAGAAGGCAAGTATTTCTGTCACTTTTGGTGTGAACTGGCTAGTCATATTTCTTTCTTATACCTTATTATTATACTCTATTTGTCGTTGCAAAGATACAACATTCTCGGCAAACATCGTGCCAAAGTTGGTAAAAAAGAAATGTTAAAGAATGTACTCGCCGTTAAACTTTCTTGAAGTCTGACGTCTATTTGGGTATATGAATCATCCATTTACGGCAAAACTAAGCCACATGAAACTATACTTGACAACCATTTTTTCTCTTTTTTTGTTCTGTGTTGTACCGTCAGCGGCGCAGCAAAACACTTTGTCCGGACGTGTCGTCGACGGCGAGACCAGCGAGGCGTTGCAACGCGCCACCGTCCAGCTGTACCGACTGGGCGCCAAGGACACGACTTTCGTAACAGGTACTTACTCGGATGCTGGCGGACGTTTCTCCTTTAATAATGTCAGCACGGGCAACTATCTGCTCAAAGCCACATTCCTGGGCTACAAGGACCTGAAGCGCAACGTGACGAAGCGTTCCGGTGCCCTGGCTCTGGGGACGCTCCGCATGGAGGAGAATGCTGTCCAACTGGAGGGTGCCACGGTGACGGCTAATGTGCCGAAGATGGTCATCAAGGACGATACGGTGGTCTACAATGCCGATGCCTTCCGCGTACCCGAGGGCTCGGTCATCGAGGCCCTTGTCGAGGCTCTGCCAGGAGCAAAGATTGACGACGACGGCAAGATCTCGATCAACGGCAAGGACGTGAAGCGCTTCAAGCTTGACGGGCGCGACTTCATGACGGGTAACAACGACGCCGTGATGAAGAACCTGCCCTCCTACGTTATAGATAAGGTGAAAGCCTACGACGAGAAGAGCGACCAGAGTCGCCTGACGGGCATCGACGACGGCAACGACGACTTCGTGCTGGAGTTCACCACTAAGCGCAGCGCCCGTAACGGCATCCAGGCCAATCCCGATCTGGGCTACGGTACCGACGACCGCTATGGCATCCGTCTGACGGCGATGAAGCCCTTCGGTGCTATGCGCTACACCTTCATGGGCAACGCCAACAACGTCAACGACCGAAACTTCTCGGGACGTGGTGGCCGTGGACGTGGCAACAACAACGGCCAGCGCGAGACGAAGACCGCTGCCCTCGACGCCAGCTATGAGAGCGGCCGCAAGGCCAACGGCGGCAACGTCAGGTGGAGCGGCCGTATCACCTGGAACCGTCAGGATGCCGACAACTGGAACCGCACGGGCTCCGAGAACTTCGTGCTGACGTCGCGTGGCGGTGCCTTCTCGAACAGCGTCAGCCAGAACTACTCGCGCAACAACAACTGGACGGGCAACATGAACCTCCAATGGCAGCTCGACTCCGTAACGACGCTCTCGTTCCGTCCCGACGTGACGTTCTCCTCCAACGACAGCCGCGGCTTCTCCACGAACGCCTCGTTCAACGAAGATCCCTACGACCATGTCACCAACCCGCTCGCCGACGATGGTCTTCAGCGGATGGCAGAGCTGGGACTTGTCGTCAACGGACGTCAGAACAAGTCGATGAGCAACGGCACGAACACCAACATCCGCACGCAGCTGCAGCTGCACCGCCGACTGAACCGTAACGGCCGTAATGTGTCCGTATCGTCGAACTTCAACTACCGCGACGGTACCAACAAGAACGCCAACCTCTCGCTGGTACACCTCTATCAGCAGAAGGACCGCTTCGGCAACGACTCCACGTACCAGACGAACCGCTATACCGTGTCGCCCAACGACAACATCAGCTACAGTCTGGGTGGCACTTATACCGAGCCGCTGTTCATCATCAAGCCGAAACCCCAGCCCGAGGACACCGTCCAGACACAGCAGCGTGCCCGCGGTCCCTTCGGCAACCGTAACCAGCGCCGCATGGTGGGCCAGCAGGGTGTGTTCCTCCAGATGAGTTACAACTACAACTACAGCTACCAGAAGAGCGACCCGTTGACATACGACCTTCCCGACATGACCGACGAGGTGTTCCGTAACGCGCTGAACAACTACCGCGACTTTGGCTTCCTGCCCGATGAGTATGAGACCGACTACCTGTCACGCGAGCTGAGCCGCTACTCCGAGCGTACGGAGTACCGCCACCAGGCTGACATACAGCTGCGACTGGTACGCGAGAAGTACAACCTGAACGTCGGCTTCTCGGCGCAGCCCCAGCGCTCCCATTTCATCCAGCAGTACCTCGGCCGTCCCGTCGACACCGTGCGTACCGTCACGAATATGTCGCCGACGGTGAACCTGCGCTACCGCTTCAACCAGCAGACGAACCTCCAGGTGCAGTTCCGCGGACAGACACAGCAGCCCAGCATCACCCAGCTGCTCGAGATCTACGACGACACGAACCCGCTGAACATCTCGACGGGTAACGCCGGACTGAAGCCCTCGTTCTCAACCAACCTCGGCGTGAACTTCCAGAAGATGCGCGCACCGAAGCTCATCGAGGACAGCCTGGGCTTCATGATTCCGAAGAACCAGCGCAACTGGAGCTTCTCGACCAACGCGAACCTCCAGCGCACGTCGAACTCCATCGGCAACGTCGTTACCTATAACGAGATCACCGGTGGACGCATCTCACGGCCTGAGAACATCAACGGCAACTGGAGCGTCAACGGCGGCGGTTCCTTCAACATCGGCCTCGACACCCTGAACCGCTGGGACTTCAGCGGCGGCGTCAACGGCAGCTACCGCCACCAGGTGGGCTACGTGAACCTGAACCGCACGGCCGTTCCCGACCGTAACGTCACCCATACTTACAACCTCTCGCCCGACGTGTCGCTGAGTTTCCGTAACCGCTGGCTGAACTTCTCGCTGAACTTCCGCGCTACCTACTCGAAGACGAAGAACGAGCTCCAGGCCTCGCGCAACCTCTCTACCTGGAACTACAACTACGGCGGCAACTGCGGCATCACCTTCCCCTGGGAGACACGCCTGAACACCGATTTCCACTGCTATAGCAAGCGCGGCTACAGCGACCAGACGCTGAACACCAACGAGCTCATCTGGAACGCCCAGCTCTCACACAGCTTCTTGCGTGGCAAGAAGCTCACCGTCATGCTCCAGTGGTACGACATCCTCGGCCAGCAGACCAACTTCACCCGTAACGTGACGGCCAATGGCTGGTCGGACCGCGAGGTCAATGCCATCACGAGCTATGCCATGCTCCACGTCAGCTACCGTCTGAACTTCTTTGGCGGACGCAGTAGCGCAGGCCGTGGCGGCGATGGCGAAGGCGGACGTGGTCGCGGCGGTCGCGGTGGTGGTGGATTCCCCGGCGGTGGTGGATTCCCCGGCGGTGGCGGCTTTGGCGGCGGACGCTTCTAACAAGAATTCGTGAAATTCGCTAAGAATAAAGTAATAATGCGCAGCCTAATTCGATTAATTCGTGAAATTCGTGGTTGAAATAGCTTGAGAAACTCGAATTATTAATTATTCCTAAATGGAAGGGCCGCGGCTTGGTGAAGTGAAAAAATCTTGGTAATTTTGTACCCCAAAATGAGTACTGTAACATTGTTTAACAACTAATTATACCAATTACCAATGATTTATTCAACTGAAGTCAAGAACATGTGTAGCGTTGCTAAGGGCGCTTATCATGGACCTGCACCCATTCCCGAGGAGGGCAAGTGGATTCAGGCAAAGGAAATCAAGGACATCTCGGGTTACACCCACGGCATTGGCTGGTGTGCTCCCCAGCAGGGCGCCTGCAAGCTGAGCCTGAACGTGAAGGACGGCATCATCCAGGAGGCTCTGGTCGAGACCATCGGCTGCACCGGTATGACGCACTCCGCTGCTATGGCCAGCGAGATCCTGCCCGGCAAGACCATTCTCGAGGCCCTGAACACCGACCTCGTTTGCGACGCTATCAACACCGCTATGCGCGAGCTGTTCCTGCAGATTGTCTACGGTCGCACGCAGAGCGCCTTCTCAGAGGGTGGTCTGGCTATCGGCGCCGGTCTTGAGGATCTCGGCAAGGGTCTCCGTTCACAGACGGGTACCCTCTATGGTACCGTTGCTAAGGGTACCCGTTACCTGGAGCTGACCGAGGGTTACATCACCAAGCAGTTCCTCGACGAGAACAACGAGGTCTGTGGTTACGAGTACGTACACCTGGGCAAGATGATGGAGGCCGTGAAGAACGGCATGGACGCCAACGAGGCCCTGAAGAAGTTCACCGGTTCTTACGGTCGTACGACCCAGGAGCAGGGTGCAGTGAAGGCTATTGACCCACGTAAGGAATAATGTCAAAATTGAAAATTGAAAAATTAAAAAATTAAAGATTAAAAAGATTATTCCTATGATACGTAAAGTACAGTTTGAAAGTCAGGAGCGCCGCATCGCACAGGTGCTTGCAGCTCTGAAGGAGAATGGCATCAACAGCATTGAAGAGGCCAACGAGATTTGTGACAAGGCAGGTGTTGACCCCTACCTGATGTGTGAGGAGACTCAGCGCATCTGCTTCGAGAACGCTAAGTGGGCCTACGTTTGTGGTGCCGCTATCGCCATCAAGAAGGGTGTGAAGACTGCTGCCGACGCTGCTGAGGCTATCGGTATTGGTCTGCAGAGCTTCTGCATCCCCGGTTCTGTTGCCGACGACCGTAAGGTTGGTCTCGGACACGGTAACCTCGCTGCCCGTCTGCTCCGCGAGGAGACGGAGTGCTTCGCCTTCCTCGCCGGCCACGAGTCGTTCGCTGCTGCCGAGGGTGCCATCAAGATTGCCGAGATGGCCAACAAGGTTCGTCAGAAGCCCCTCCGCGTCATCCTGAACGGTCTTGGCAAGGACGCCGCACAGATCATCAGCCGCATCAACGGCTTCACATACGTACAGACACAGTTCGACTACTTCACCTCTGAGCTGAAGGTGGTGAAGGAAGTTGCCTATGGCAACAACCCCAGCCGTCTGAAGGTGAAGTGCTACGGTGCTGACGATGTCCGCGAGGGCGTTGCCATCCTGTGGAAGGAGAACGTCGACGTCTCCATCACTGGTAACTCTACCAACCCCACACGCTTCCAGCACCCCGTGGCAGGTACCTACAAGAAGGAGCGCGTGCTCGCTGGCAAGCCCTACTTCTCAGTAGCTTCCGGTGGTGGTACGGGCCGTACCCTGCACCCCGACAACATGGCTGCCGGTCCCGCTTCTTACGGTATGACCGACACCCTGGGTCGTATGCACTCTGACGCTCAGTTCGCTGGTTCGTCGTCAGTTCCTGCACACGTCGAGATGATGGGCTTCCTCGGTATCGGTAACAACCCGATGGTCGGCGCTACCGTCGCCATCGCCGTTGCCATCGACCTCGCTCTGAACAAGAAGTAATTGCAAGATAACGAGGGCGTGTCATAACACGCTGAGTTGAACGAAAATCTTCAAAAATCTAACATAAATGGCTTCGATAGGCTTATTTGTGTCAGATTTTTGAGGATTTTTGTTTTTTGACACATCTAGTTATTCTCATTATTCGATTTTCTGTCAATCCCAAAGTATGTTTTTGCCCTTTTTCCTTTGCTGTTCAGATATTTTTGACTACTTTTGCAGCAGAATCAACTAAAAAGCCAAAAACATACCATTATGAAACAAATTTTTACTAGACAACCGTCGTTCCGTGGCACTATGCTATGGACGCTGATGCTGCTGTGCGGACTCTTTTCCGCCCCCAAGGCTCAGGCAGCTATCATTCAGAATGTGAACGAGAGTCAGGTCACCATCCTCAAGGCTATCAAGTCGACGGGTGAACAGGCATTCAACACGGGTTACACCCACAAGGCTAACACCCGCATCGTGCTGGACTGCGAGGTGACGAAGAACAGTCAGCGCGACTGGGAGGCGCTGTTCGGTGCACGTCTGAACAACTACAGAAACAATGCCTTCTGCTTTTTCTCGCGTTTCTATAATAATCATAGCTCCTCTGTGGTAGACGCAGCCTGTTACAATCGTTCGGGTATGGAGGGATCTGGCAACAGCTTCATTTATGGCGAGCGTATCACACTGGAGTGCGAAGGGAAGACCGCTAAATGGCACTCCAATCAGAATGGAGGGACTAATAACCTAACTGTTGTTTCAGTTACGGTCGACGACGGCAAGACGCCGATGTTCATCTTCGACCTGAACACCGCCAGCACCGAGGGTGGCTTACAAATGGACAACTCCAGATCCGTCATGACGCTCTATGGCTGTAAAATATATGAAGGCGAGACGCTGAAGTGCGACTTCGTACCAGCCAGATACAACAACGAGGTGGGACTCTACGACCGTGTGAACAAGACGTTCAGCGGCTCCATGACAACGACGGCGTTCCTGGCGATAGAGTATCCGTCTGGAGACATTCTGGCTGACTATGAGCATGCACGCGCTATTATCCATGACGGCTACTATTACCGCATATTTACGATGGTTGGCACGCAGAAGTACTACGTCACCGCTGACGGCCGACTGTCGACCAATGTGGCCGATGCCCCGCTGTTCCTCTTCAAGGAGGTGATGGGCACTGCCAATGATAGGGAATATGAGTATGGTTTTCAAATCCGGAACAACGGTTACTGTTTCACCAATCCCTATGAGTGCAAAGTAGAGGCCCTGACCCAAGGACACCTGAACTACACGAACAAAAATATGCGTCCTACATGGGAAGCACAGGTGTTCTTCCTCAACACCGAGGGCAAGTATGCCATCCGCTCCACCAACTCCCCGTATAGCTCTAACCATGAAAACTGGGGCTGGATAGGCAGCGCCTTCTGGACGGTCAACTCAAGCGCCAGCGGCCCTGTGGCCGAGTACAGCTTCGACATGAACTACGTATGGCAGATAGAGAAAGACGGCGAGTCAACACCCACGCCCGACGTCCACGTCCACGACTTGGAGCAGGCAGGTGGCAATCCTCCCACCTGCACGGAGTGGGGCTGCGAGGCCTATTGGTACTGCACGACGTGCAACAAGATGTTCAGCGACGACCAGGGCCATAACGAGATCAGTGATGCGCCAAGCATTCCCCCCCTCGGCCACGATCTCGGAACGAGGCCGGGTGTGGAGCCTACCTGCACGAAGTCGGGCCGTACCGACGCGACTGTCTGCAAAAGGTGTGGAGCGATCTACGAAGCTGCCCAGGAGATTCCCGCCCTCGGCCACGATTTCGAAACGAGGCCGGGCGTGGAGCCTACCTGCACGAAGTCGGGCTTTACGGAGGCGACTGTCTGCAGAAGGTGTGGAGAGGTCTACCAAGCCGCCCAGGAGATTCCCGCCCTCGGCCACATCTGGGGCGACTGGGTGGTGATACGCGAGGCCACGACCACTGAGCAGGGCGAGGAGAGGCGCACCTGCCAGCGTGACGAGTCGCACATCGAGACGCGCTACGTCGCCACCATCGTCATCAGCGGCCTCTTCATCAACGAGACGAACTTCCCCGACGCGAACTTCCGCAACATCCTGTTAGAGAAGGACTACGGTAAGGACGGCCTATTGACCGACGAGGAGATTGCCAACATCACCAAACTGTATGTGGGTGGAGAGGATATTGCCGACCTTACGGGCATTGAGCACTTCACGGCCCTGAAAGAGTTGTACTGCTTTGACAACCAGCTGACGACGCTCGACGTCTCGAAGAACACCACGCTCGAATTGTTGAGCTGCTATAACAACCAGCTGACCACGCTCGACGTCTCGCAGAACACGGCGCTGCAAACGCTGTACTGCCATGAGAACCAGCTGACCACGCTCGACGTCTCGAAAAACACCGCGCTGCAATCGTTGAGCTGCCGAGAAAACCAGCTGACCGCGCTCAAAGTGTCGCAAAACGGTAATATTGTAAGTATTTCATGCTACAGCAACCAGCTTTCCGGCGCTGCTATGGACGCCCTGGTGGAGAGTATGCCCGTGGTTGCCGATGGCCGGTTCAGGGTCCTCAACGCCCTCGACGCCAACGAGCAGAACGTCATCACCAAGACACAGGTAGCCGCCGTCAAGGCCAAGGGCTGGAGCGTCATGCGTCTTGTTGGCGATATGGGCGAATACGAGGATTACGAGGGCCTCGACGATCAGCCCGACGCCATCCGCTCCGTCAGCCTCACCGCTGGCAATGACAGCTGGTACACCCTCGACGGCGTGAAGCTCAGCGGCAAGCCGACGCGCAAGGGCCTCTACCTCCTCAATGGACACAAGGTCGTGGTCAAGTAGCTTAATGTAACCTGTAACTTGTAACTTTCGCCGCTTTCCCAGTGTTTACTGCAGAAAGCGGCGATTTTTTATCTCTTATCTCGGCTTCAGCCGTTAGGGCTCGGGCTCGGGCTGCTTGGCAGCGTCAATCTGCGACTGCGCCAGGTCGGTCCATCCCAGTACCGCGTCCTTGTTCAGTTCGGCACGCGTGTACTCACCGGTGGCCTGCGCCAGGAGCTTGATGTTGCGCACGGCGTTGCCCGTGGGCTTCATCAGACCGGTCTTGGGGTCGCGGGCGGTCTTCGGACCGATGACAGCCTTGATGACGATGTCGTTCGTCGAATCATACAGCGAGTTCACGGGCTGGCTCTCGACGGAGGCCTTGAAGATGGCGAGGTCGTCGATCTTCACGCAGTTGCCGTTGAGCGTCTGCTCACGCACCTCCTTGACCATGTCCTTCAGGATACCCACCAGGGCACCTTCCGACCAGTTGGTGTTGTGCACCTTCAGCAGCTTTGCCAGGCCGTTCAGGTCGATGGTCTCCTTGTAGGAGGCACGTGCGTACCACTTCTTGTAGAATTCAGACGTCTGGCGGTTGTCTTGGTAAACGTTC
>JAEEGG010001186.1_pt1 | contig 71569 bp, 49 predicted proteins | sample 9134161 | NCBI WGS metagenome assembly JAEEGG01 (sample SAMN16246543, study PRJNA631951) | gut metagenome | biome: gut microbiome; feature: rumen; material: CR-attached | host: Bos | place: Iran: Karaj | collected 2018-10
GATGTTGATGAAATTTGCGGCAATCAAGCGTTATGCAAAAATGCTAAAAGAAGACAACAAGAATTTGAATCGAAGAATGCTAAATGGAACAAAAGAAAAGAGGAACTCAGGGTGCAAGATAGGTACGAGGAAAAGGGTGGTACATATGAAATACCCGACTTGAAATTAGTGCAAGAAACTATATCTTATTTGGACAAACGCTATTGCCATAATGCACCAGCTAAGATGGTAGAAATAAGTCCATTAGAACGTACTAAAGAAGTAGAGATTGTTGCAAAAGATATGGGAAGAATTATGGGCGTTGAAGTGACAAAAGTTAATATTTATATCCCCAGCAGAGAGAATTATAATGAATGTGGTTCTTTTAATAGAAATACCGGTGAAGTCAATATTAACATTAGACAACTATTCAGCGAAAATGAAGAAATTTTAGTGGATGTTATTTCTACCATTGCACATGAATTATATCATGCTCGCCAATGGAATGCTGTTTCTGGAAAGGTGGAATATGGATATTCCGCAGAAAAACTTGTTTCCTGGGGAGGAAATTTCTTGAAATATTATCCACCTATATGTGGTCCCTTGTATTACTACCAACCTTTGGAAGCTGATGCTAGAGGCTTTGAAAATGCAATCAAAGATTCATTAAAATAAGCGATATGATAAAGATAATTAAATACAAGAACCTTTTCATGGTTCTAGAACATGAATACGGATTCATCGCTGCCATTAAATTCATTAATCGTATCCGTAAATTTTCACCTATGTTATTTGATGCTCTGTACGAGTATATTCAGAACTATCAGATTCCAGTTGTCGAAGTGAGAGGTGTATCACTCATAGAGTTAATCGAAAATGAGATGATGAGTCCGATAATGGCCTTTATCACACTTGATTGGATAGAAAAAAAACCTATGGATGCTTTTGATTACATGCAAAAATACAGATATAGCGCTCCTCTTCAAGAATTATCTGATATGCAAAGAATCATGTTAGAAGAGAGACTAAAAGAGTTGAAACAAAAGAATAACATCATAGGACCAGCACCAGAGCCATTAATTGAAACTGATCTAAAGATAGACAACGAAAAGATAATCTGACTTCTTAAAGAAAATGAAAGACAACATGTAGTAATCTATTGTTACAAATTCAAAAACTATAATCACGCTGCAATATATTCTACGAAAAGTATTAGTTCTTATACTTTAACTTTTTCACATGCCTATTCAAAAAAACAATTAAAAAAATATTAAATTTTTGCAAGTTATGAAAACCATTAAATCAATCGCTTTCGCAGCAATCTCTTTGTTGATTGTATTTCTTGTTAGTTGCAGTTCTGCTCCTAAAGATCCACAAATTACATATATGGAGGTTTTTACTCAGAGCGCAACTCATTATCCGTATTTTGGGTCATCACGCACCTATTATAGATTATACGATGCTAATCGGCGATGTTCAAAACATGGAAGCGACTGCTTCGTTGTTACCAAAACAGATCAAATAATCAACACTGCAGACCGTTGCGACAGATGTCGTCGAAGCTGGTACGCGCATGAGAAGAAATAGTGTGTACACAATCTTTTTGGTAAAATATATCCTTATTTCTTAACGATTTTGTGAGCCTAATAGAAAAACATTAGTCGCATACATTTGAAAGCCATTGGGTACGATTCATCAAAACGTCAGGAACAAAGGATTCCGACTCGTCGATTTGACATGAAACAACTTTTTTATCATAGCCATCTGCGTCAAGCTGCAAGGGAATGTGCGCAAGCAGACTGGAGGAACATAGACGAACCATAAAACCAAAATAATAGCATAAAACCTCTCCTTAATGATAGATTATACATCAATTGGCGCTCTATAGTAGTAAAATTGTTTAACCATTAAAATTTTACGATTATGAACGCTATCAACATTCCTACGAACAGACATGCAAAGCATTCGACCTTTGCAAAGATGCTGGTACTGATCATTGCCTGCACAATCAGCACAAGTGCCATGGGGCTTGACAAGATGTGCCGTGACGGGCAACTCTTCTTCCTGCTGAATGATCGCGCCAAGACGGCTGAGGTCATCTCGCCCAAGTGCTTTGAAGCACCGAATGACGAATATTTCACCCGCAACAAGCCAAAGATTGAGGCAGAGTACAAACAAATGTCCGAGATGAGCATACCGGCACAAGTCACATTCGAAAACATCACCTATCAAGTTATCGGTATTGGATTCAAAGCATTTGAAGACTGCTCCACCCTAACCCAAGTCACTATTGCCGAAGGTGTCGGCTATATTGGTGATTATGCATTTGAGAGTTGCCGCAGTTTGCAATCCATCCTTATCCCGGGCAGCGTAACGTATATCGGGGAGGCTGCATTTTATGACTGTGACGGACTGGTGGATCTGACTATTCCTGAAGGTGTAAAGAGTATATATGTCAAGGCATTCGGGAGTTGCGACAACTTGGCATCAGTCACTTTGCCGGCAAGCCTTAATATGATAGATAACGACGGCTTCTGCCATTGTTACAAGCTGACAAAGGTGACCTGTAATGCAGAGCGGATTCCTTGCTTGGGAGATTGCTTCTTCTCTGATCCGGACGAGCACAAGGTATTCACCAAAAGCGAATACTCGGTTCAGGACACCTTGTATGTTCCGCAAAAGAGCATAAAGAAATACAAAAAGCTCCCGGAATGGCGGCTGTTCAAAGTCATTCTGCCTATTGAGGACAGCATTAACTAAATGCATAAAAGGAGGATAATTATGTACAATCGACCATTCACACCGGAACGGATAACCGAACTGAAACCGAATGAGATATTTGTATTCGGCAGTAATTTAGACGGCGAGCACTTAGGTGGCGCAGCATATATCGCTCACGAACGATTTGGCGCAGTTTGGGGGCAAGGAGTCGGACTGCAGGGGCAGAGCTATGCCATCCCGACGATGCAGGGAGGAGTGGAAACTATCCGGCCATACGTATATCAGTTTATTGACTATGCGTGGAATCATCCGGATTATACATTCTTGGTCACACCCATAGGATGCGGTATCGCCGGTTTTAGTCCCGAACAAATAGCACCGCTCTTTAGCGATGCATTGGACGTAGAAAATATTATTCTGCCGGAGGACTTTGTGAAAATTATTGATGAACGTTAATCGTCTGCAAAAAAATTTAAAGAAAAAAATCTCTCGAATGATAGATTACCTGTCAATATGCGCTCTATAGTAGTAGAAAATGTTTAACCACTAAAATTGTAGAGTTATGTTAATGATTTGTATTCTGATCTATTTAGGATTGATTCTCTCTAATCCCATCGCGTCACTGGTTGAAAAACTGAAAGACGTCAACTGGAAAGAGAAGTTTGCCGAGATGTGGGACTTCATCAAGGAGTATGCCAGAAAAGCCGGACGCATGGCTGCGAAACCGCTGCTGCAATTCTATTATGTTGTAACGGATGGTGAAACAACCACTGCCGAGAAAGCGATGATCTATGCATGCATAGCGTATGTAGTACTGCCGTTTTCGCTGTTGCCGCGTGCTGCGTACAAACTCTTAGGCATCATGGACGAAGCCGCAGCAGTGCTGTTCGTATATACAAAAATTAAGGACAAGATCACTCCGGCTATCGAAATTGAGGTGGAAAATACTTTGGATGCCTGGTTTGGTGCGGAGTATTCCATTGTCAAGTAACCCGGTGTATTTATAACCTCACATGTTTAACTCTCTAATTTTTACGACTTATGAATAAGATGTATAATACTATCATTCAAGCTTTGGATGAACTCGAATTGCATTATGACCGTGATGACGAACATTGCATGGCGGATATGAAGATTATGTGTGAAACCACTCCATTCCACTTGCGCATGGTTGCAATGGAGGATCAAGAAGTGTTGTACTGCTTCTCTGTATTCCCTATTTATGTCCCCGAGGATAAACGCCCGGCTATGTGCGAACTTATCAACGCCATCAACTACGATAAAGTTATCGGTTTGCTCACCATGGATCCCAAAGACGGACAACTTACCAGCCGCGTGACATGTTCCTTGGATAACGGAGCGATTAACACCAAGATTGTCACAGTAGCACTTCAACAGGCTATTAGCGGATTGGAAGACAACTATGCCGCCATTCTTAAGGTTCTTGCAGCATAATTATGCGACTAACGTGTGTATGCGAAATACGATTCACCCCTTAATAGGAAACGCATTATGCAATTTGTATTAACACACGAAGATTTCAAACTCTGGAGCAGCAATTTCTTCGGAATGGAATTGGCAATTGAATATACCCATGATAACTATGCAGGCATTCAATTAACCGTTCCTGATACCGGCTTGCGGAAATTACTGCTCCAAGTTTACTTGAATCAACGCATCACTCTATGGATAGAGAAATGCGAACCGACTTGCATTACCGTTTCCGCAATGAGGGGAGGCTGTATAAACGAGGATTTTATGCGCATGTTTGTCGGCTATGTCAACAGTTATTTGAAAAACGAGCTGATGGAGCAACTTCCGTTCGGACGCATCAAAATTCATCTGGATGAGGAATGGGGACATATAGCACTGCAATCCGTACGATTTGACGAGAACAGGTTAGTAATTGATTATGCTGACGACAAGGATATAGGTGAAGAACTTCGGATGTTGCAGATGCTTTTGCGAGCAGGATATACACATGTCCGGCTAAAAGCAAAAGATTCGGAACCTGCCCGCTATTGGTTCACAGACGGCATTCTGGAATATACACTTCTGATGGCTGACCATCCGGCAGATATACGTCTGAGCAGCTACATCGACGTGCCGAACTGGATGAATTTGAGCCCGAAAACATTGCAAGAAATATTGCCTGAGGATACGCCCAACCTGCAAACTGCATATGATTGGGGCTACATCATTCTATCCATACCGGTTACCATTGCCGAGCCGATGATTGACGCAACTACTATCAACCGCAACTGCAAACGTTTGCGAGACACAATTACCGACATCCTGTATGCCATACTGTCATACGAGCAACCCATGGATCTGAGCGAATATACAGAAGAAGAGTTGAGGGAAATGATAGGTCTACCGGAATTACTAAAATAATAAAGTTATGCATATCCTGTATATTTGTTCCGGTAATCTGTCCCGTTCACCTTTGGCGGAATGTATCACCCGCCAGATGCTTTCCGAAGCGGGAGAAACTGACATCACCGTCAGTTCTGCCGGTACATATGATCTGCAAGGCGAACCATACGATCCAAAGATGGCGGAAGTTGCCGCACGGCATGGATATCATTTATCCGGTCATGCCCAACAGATGACCGACGAGATGCTTCGTAATGCCGACTATATCATCGTAATGGAAGACTGCCACTACGTGAAGGTGCAAAAAGAATTGCCCTATTCGCGATGGGACAGACTCTTCCTGATGAACAAGATTGCATGGCGAGAAACAACAGGAATAGATGATCCGCTGGGCGGCTCAGATGCGCAATACGAGCGAATATTCAGTCAGATTGAGGCTTGTTGCTCAAGGATAATCCAGGTTATCATCTTTACGCGCCACATCAAGGAAGAACAAAATGATGCCAAAGACCCGCTTCCAGGTCACCCATTTTAGTTAAAATAGTAACGCATATCATCATGAATAACTACAGAAATACATATTGTACTCATGCTGTCAGGACGGTGCTGGCTTGTATTATCGCGATTGCGTTCCCGATGGTGCCGTGCAGTTGCCGGGCAAGCAACCAATCCACAAATAACGCACGGCTGCTCTCAGTCAAAGATGCGGATGAGTTCATGATTCCACGGGGAGTGGATCCTTCACACGAGGTGCCATGCCCGGAGTTTGATACGATGGAGGAAGCGGAGACTATGTTCGCACAATCAGGACTGAACTACTGCTTCTGCAAGTTTATTGCCGACCATCCTGCCACAATGGATTATGCTTTCAGCACCTTACAGTGGACAAATAACATGCCCTTGACCATTGCCGATGCTCCCGACGGCTCGATACGTATCTACGGCTGGGACAACCATATGGGTGGCACATGTACCAATTGGAGTGCCATCTATCAGATCAGGGACAAAGGCAAGGTTTATACCTACGAGGGGTTGCCCGATTGGCCATATGACAACCATCTTATTGCGGCTATCTACCAGCTTCCGCACCCCAAACGTCATCTCTATCTGTTTGACACCTATTTCCGGGAATGGTCAACTCAATCGTACAACGGTTTTGTGGCATACGAGCGCATCGGGCATGAACTCAAACGCGTGCCAATTATACGCAATGAGGAAGGCAAGTTAGTAAGCGAAATAGGCTTTGAGTATGACGTGCCGGAGTTCTTCTTCCATTTCGCCCGCACGCTGACGTGGGATTATCTCTATGATTGGGATGCGGATAACAATATCCTCTATTTCCCTGTCCCACGCGGGGACTACCACACAAGTATGACTGACCGGTTCGTCCGCTATCAATGGAACACGAAGACACTTGAACCGACAGATACCGTTGCCAATCCTCGCCTCTATCCACCTCTGCGCAATTATGTCGTCAGTCTTCAGCACACCAAAGCCAGTTATGTTCAAGTACGGGTGGACAGTATGGCTGACGGGCGTTTGCGTTATGCGGCATGGGATAGAGACCAGGACATTAGCACCATTCCCAACATCGTTGTATATGGCGAGCGGAAAGGCGACGAGTTCCACTTCTATAATCCTCCTTCGTACACGTATGTCGTCACGATAGAAGACCATCCGGAAGTGCGCGTGTATTATGGGGATTCAATCGGACATTTAGGCGAACCCGGTAGTGTTTATTCAGAATATTAATGGTAATAACCCCTTAACAAACAGATATATTATGAACGCTTGGAAAAAAGTTTTGATTGTTGCGCTGTGCGTGTTGACGGTCATGGCAACCGTCATAGTGTGTATGCTTGCGGTCGGATATTACAATTCATATCAGCAGCATAAAGAGTACCTTGATGGTTACTACCATGCCAACTTTATGTGGCTGTCCGAGAATATAGTAATGGAAGATGGGATTGCTTCGTATTCTACTCCGCGGCACTGGGCGGAGTATGTACGCGTGCGGGATGTCCGAACCGGCAAGTTCACCACACCGAAGTTGCAACGCGTTTACCGCAATACGCGCACGCCTGATAGCCTTGTCGTATATTTCGACCTGCAAGGCAAACGCGGCTATCTTAACCGTTTCACAGGACAAATAACCATTCCGGCGCAGTATGATCATGCGTGGAACTTCTGCGAGGATGTCGGCGCGGTAATGAAGGATGGGCAATTGTCGTTCATCCTGACGGATGGCACACCGGCGTTTGACAAGCAATTCCCTACCCAATTAAGATGGGAGGAGGGTTTCATGTTCCACGATAACACCTGTGCAGTCAAGGATTGGAGCGGTAAATGGGGATTGATCAACAAGCAAGGTGAATGGCTCGTTGCACCACAGTACAATAGCATTGATGCCCCATATCATGGTTTCCGGAAAGTGTCGAATGGTACACTGTTCGGCTTACTGGATAAGGATAACCATATAGTCTTGCCGGTAGAATACAACCAGATACGTCGTGCTTTTGACGGACGGGGGTTCGTTCTTGTCAAAGATGGCAGAGCGTGGGAAGTGGATTACGATATGAATACCATCGAACCGTTTGTGTGCGACCAACTGTATCCTCTATACAAGGGCTTGATGAAGGATGATGATCGTGAAGAAGATTATATGTGTTCGGAGGAATATAAGCGATTCTATATTACCAATTGCGGCTGTGGGGTCGTTGATTCCAAGGGAAACATTGTCATTCCGGCACAGTACTACGACATTCGAATGGTGAATGACAACCTGCTGGATGTCCGAACGGAAATATACGGAGAACATTTTCTTATTCCATTGAAATAGATATGAATATTCTTTTTATTTGCACAGGTAATGTATCGCGCTCGGCAGTAGCGGAGTGTATATTGCGCACAATGGCGGAACGGGAAGGCAGGAGCGATATATCAGTGGCTTCTGCCGGTACGCATAATCTGTATGGTCAGCCGTACGACCCGAAGATGGTTGCCATTGCCGCAAAGCATGGCTATACTATGGCAGGACATTCGCAGCAGATGACGAAAGAACTGTTGCAGAATGCCGATTATGTTTTTGTGATGGAACGGGATCACCGGAAACAAGTACAGAAACTTTTGCCCTATACCGAACGCTACAAGGTGCATCAGATAACCCAATACTGCTTTGGCGAAGAATATAACATCGAAGATCCGCTTTATTCGGATGAGCATTACGAGTTTGCGTTCCGTCAGATTGAGGCGTGTTGCACAAATATCCTAAAGCGGTCTGCCCGGCGGGCATTATGACCCGATGCGGCTGCTGCATTTTGCGCATATAGCCAACGACGTATTATGATACTCGGATGGTGAACGACAACCTGTTTGATGTCCGAACGACAATATACGGCGAGCATTTTCTTGTTCAACGAAATAGTTGTGCGCGAATTTCCCGTTTTTATCGCCTAAACGTTAGAAATTTCACCGTTCTTGCATTTTTTTAGTAAAAAAACTTGCAAATATGGAAAATTTTTCGTAATTTTGTAGCCGCTTTGTGCGTGAAGTAAGAATTATGAAAAATTTTGCCCTAATAGGCGCCGCAGGATATATAGCTCCGCGGCACATCAAAGCCATCGCCGACACCGGCAACAACCTGATGGTTGCATACGACAAGTTCGACTCAGTCGGTCGTTTGGATTCATCGTTTCCGGACTGTTCGTTCTTTACCGAGAACGAGCAGTTCGACCGTTTCTGCTCCAAACAGATGCGTACGGACAACCCGCTGCACTGGGTAAGTATCTGCACGCCTAACTACACCCACGATGCGTTCATCCGTTACGGACTGCGTCTGGGCTGCGACGTGATATGCGAAAAGCCGCTGGTGCTCAATCCGTACAATATCGACAACCTGATGGAGCTGGAGCAGGAAACGGGACATAACGCCTACACGATCCTGCAACTGCGTCTGCACGACAAGATCCGTGCCCTAAAAGAGAAGGTGGATCAAGGTCCGAAAGACAAGATCTATGACGTGGATCTGACGTACATTACGAGCCGCGGCAAGTGGTACTACTCGTCGTGGAAAGGCGATGTGCATAAGTCCGGCGGCATAGCCACGAACATCGGCGTGCACTTCTACGACATGTTGCAGTGGATATTCGGTGCGGTAAAGAAGAACATCGTGCATGTGATGAGTTTTGATCGCGTGGCGGGATACCTGGAGCTGGAGAAAGCGCGCGTGCGTTACTTCCTGAGTATCAACTCGGTCTGCCTGCCGGCAAATGCCGTGCAGGGCGAGAAGCGCACGTTCCGCACGCTGAGCATCGACGGCGAGGAGTTTGAGTTCTCGCAAGGGTTCACGGAGTTGCATACGGAGAGTTACAAGCAGATATTGGCGGGCAACGGATTCCGCATCTCGGAGGCACGTAACTGCATCGAGACGGTAGCGCAGATCCGGAAGGCTGAGCCGATAGGGCTCAAGGGGGACTACCATCCTTTAGCAAAACTTCCTTTAGTTCCACATCCCTTCGGTTGGGATGAAAGACGATAATTTTGTTTTTTCGAGGCATCTTTGCGTTTTGATTTCGGTCATTATGAACCACATAACTCCCTCAACCGAAAACACAAATCTGCTCCCGGAAAATTCAAAATTAGAACACTACACAGTAAGATGAAAAAGGAAACAAATATATTGATTTTGTGCTTGTTGGCGATGGCGTTGAGTTCGTGCTTGACGTCCAGGAAAGTCAACCTGCTGCAAGAGCCTGACGACAAAAGGATCCCTTCGTACGCGGATACCTTGGACTTCGAGGACTACCTGATCCGTACGGACGACAGGTTGTACATACAGATCTATTCGGTGGACGAGAATCTGACGAAGCTCTTCAACCAAGGCAGCAACGCGTCGTACATGCGTCAGCAGATGATGAGCGGTCAAGGTGACACCTACGGCACGAACGAGCTGTACTCGTACCTGGTGGACGACAACGGTAACATACAGTATCCCATGCTGGGCGATATACCCGTTCGCGGCAAAACAACCCGCGAGGTGAAACGCCTGCTGGAGGACAAGTTAGCCGAACTGATACAAAGCATCGGCACCTACTCGCTCATATCCGTTGACGTGCAGGTTGTTTCGCGGTTCTTCTCGGTGATCGGTGCCGTGCAGAGCGCGCGCGTGCCGATGATCAAGGAGAAAGTGACGATCTTCGAAGCGCTGGCTATGGCAGGCGATATAGCCGACTACGGTGACCACTCGAAGATCCGTATCGTGCGCGAGATAGAGGGCGAGACAACGATCCGCACCTTCGACGTGCGCAGTAAGGACATTATCAACTCGGAGTTCTACTATATAGAGCCTAATGATGTGATATACATCCAGTTCATGCCCGGACATACGTTCGGCATCAACCACGTGACGACAACGATTGCCGTGGTAGCCACAACGATCTCGTTCGGAGGATTCATTTATGCTATTGTACAGCGTTCGATCAACGCTGCTAACGCCGCGAAGGCATCTAATTCAGGAGGGAAATAATATGAAAACGAATAATCATCTTCTATATCTCCTGCTGTTAGTGGCACTCGCTTTCACAGGCTGTTACTCGAACCGTCAGATCGGTTTGTTGCAGGAGCGGAAAGGCATACCCGAATACGATACCGTACCGTACGAACCCTATCGTTTGCATGTGAACGATCAGATCGTCTATCGCTTGATCACGATGGATGAGACTATATCCAAGGCGATGAACGCCGGTCAGCAGTACACCAGTTCGCAATATGCATACACCTACCGCATCTACCCGGACGGCACGGTGGATATACCCTTCCTGCAACCGATTCATCTTGAGGGATTAACCGAGAAAGAGGCACAAGATACCTTGCGCTACTACTTCCAGCAGATCATCCCCGACGCGGATGTGAAGTTGGCGCTGTACAACAAGAACTTCACCGTGCTGGGTGACCTGGGTTCGGGGCAGTACAAGATCTACAAGGAAAGAATGACGATCTTCCAGGCATTGGCGATGACCGGTGATGTGGATAACAAAGGCGATAGAAAACACGTGCGCATCGTTCGCCCGAACGGCAACGAGCCGCCGGAGATCCTGGAGTTTGATATCCGCTCGAAGTCAATTATCGACTCGAAGTATTACTATGTTTATCCGAACGATCTGATCTATGTCAGCCGCGAGAAAGGTGCGTTCTACAAAGTGCCCTCGTATAGCGGATTCATAGCACTGGTAACATCCTCATTGTCACTACTTATATCTGTGTTGAACTATATACCGAATGTGAATTTCTAAGTTGAGTGTTGAGAGTTGAGTGTTGAGAGTTAAGTGTTGAGAGTTGAGTGTTGAGAGTTGTTGAAAGTTGAAAGTTTAATGATAATAGAATATGGCAGAAAATAATCCTTATAGCAATCCCTATGGTAATCCGTACGGCAATCCGTACGCCAACCCCTATAGCAACCCGTATGGCAGTCCGTACGGCAATCCGTACGGTGCGACGATGGACAATGATTCCGGTGACGGCGACGGTGGTTCGAACATCAACGTCATGGAGTGGGTCGTACGCTTCCTGCACTATTGGTATCTGTTTGCGTTGGGTTTGGCTATCGCGTTCAGTCTGGCTATGCTCAAGAACCGCCGGTGGATTCCTTCGTACTACAGCTACGGTACTGTAATTATCAAGCAAGCCAGCGGTTACGGAGCGACATCGCTGATGCGCGGATTCAGCATCGACGAGGGCATGAGCAATGTGAACAACCAAGTGCTTACCTTACGTTCATATGACCTCATCGGCAGGGCGATCGACTCATTGCCGTTTCTGGATGTAGAATACATCACCATGGGTCGCTTCAAGACGCGTAACCTGTACCACAATACGCCGTTCACCATCGAGACAACGCAGATCAACGAGCGCGCATACAGTATTCTGTTCCGCTTGGATATACAAGAGGACGGACTACTCACCGTTTCGATTGATGACGACGAGTCGGAGAATCCGATGCGCGTCGAGACGCACTATGGAGAGTTCTTCGAGACGCCGTATTTCGCGGGATATATACTGCCAACACAATTCCTGGCAAGCAAAGGACGGATGTTCTTCCGTTTCCGCTCGCGTGAATCGCTGATCACCGAGTTCATGAACCGCATGCAGCTGAACTTCCTGCAACAGAGTTCGACGGTGCTTTGCATCGGTCTGACCAGCGAGACGCCGGAACGCGACTGCGAGTTCATCAACAAACTGTCGGATATCTTCCTGTTGCAGAACCTGGAGCGCAAGAACGAACAGGCAGAGAACTCCATCCGATTCATCAACGAGCAGTTGGTGGTGCTGCAACGCTCGCTGGAGACCTCCGAGGGCGAGATGACAGCCTTCCGTCAGGAGAATAGATTCGTAGATGTCGGCTCGTATGCTTCGCAGCTGATGTCGATGATCTCCGGTTACGACCAGCAAGTGCTGCAACTCCGACTGAAAGAGACCTATCTCGATTACCTGGACAACTACCTGCATGAGTCCATCGAGCAAGGCACGGTGATCGCGCCTGCATCGCTCGGATTGAACGAGCAGATGCTGATGGGATTAGTCACCCAACTCAACGAACTGCAGATCCAGCGCGGCGAACTGACCGAGAAGAACGTTTACTACGCCAAATACACCAAAGACATCGAGAACGTCAAACTCACCTTGGCTGAGGTGCTCAAGTCGATGCGCAAATCGCTGGAGATAGAGAAGCAAGACCTCAAGGAGCGCTATGCCGAAGTGGAGCAGAACATCCAGCACCTGCCGGAGAAAGAGCTGCAGATGGTTGCCATCGAGCGTAACTACCGCATTGATGACAACTACTACACCTTCTTCCTGCAGAAACGTGCCGAGTCGGAGATCCAGAAGGCTTCGAACATGCCGGATAACGAGATCCTTGACCGCGCACGCACGACATCGAAGCTGGTGAACGAGAAGGTGAAGAAGAAAACGATGACCACCTTCCTGGCTATCGGTTTCATTATTCCTCTGGTGCTGATCATCCTCTCCGAACTGCTCAACGACAAGGTGCGCACGCCGAAAGAAGTGGATAAACTCTCGAAGTTCCGCTTGATCGGCACGTTGCGTCACGCCCGTTCGCAGAACCCTACCCTGGTCAAGACTTCGCCGCGTTCCGGCTATGCCGAGATGCTACGCGCTATGCGAACGCGTATTGAGTTCATCGTCGGGCGCAAGGAGAAACTCTGTATATGCGTTACTTCTGCCGAGTCCGGTGACGGTAAAACGTTTATGTCCACCAACCTTGCAGCCCTGTACGGCATGACGGGCAAGAAGACATTGCTCATCGACCTTGACGTGCGCAAGCCGAACGTTCACACCAAACTGGCGGTAGATAACGGCGTAGGTATGACGAACTATCTGATCGGCGAGTGCACAGAAGACGAGCTCATCCTTCACAACGAGAATTTCGACTTCGACTTAATCCGCGCCGGTGCTGTTCCGCCTAACCCGGGCGAACTGATCCACAGCGACAAACTGCATGAGTTCATCAACAAAATGCGTGAGCGGTACGAATATATTGTAATCGATACATCGCCTATCGGTCAGGTGCCTGATGCCTTGTCGCTGGTGGCTGATACAGATATCACGATCTTCGTTATCCGCTGCTTGCAGACATCCAAATCGTTCTGCTCGCAGGCACTCGAAGCACTGGAGGAAGATTACGCCGACAAGATTCATCTTGTGCTGTCGGATATCCCGACCGAAGGCTTCCACTCGGGCTACGGTTACGGTTACGGCTACGGCTACGGAGGCAGAAAGCAATACGGTTACGGCTCAAGATATGGCTACGGCTATGGTTATTATGGTTACGGTAGCAAACATCATTCATCCAAAGACAAGAAGAAACGCCGCATGCCGCTCAAGCAGCAGATCTGGCTCATGTTAGATGATGCTATCCACCGCCGTCGCCACAACCCGTATAACTACTACTCCGAAGACGAGGATTAACCTGCACACAGCCAAGCTTGGCTGCCACAAAACAGAATGGATATATTAGCTAAGATAGAAGGCTTGGAGGGCAAGTTCCATGAGATTAACTTGCTGCTCACGGACCCGGCGGTGATTGCCGATCAAGCAAGGTATGTGCGTCTGAATCGCGAGTACCACGATCTGGAACGCGTACTCTCGTCTGCCGGCAAGTACAAACAGGCGGTGATGGAGTTAGCCTCAGCCAAAGAGGTATTCTTCCACGAGCAGGATCCGGAGATGAAGGAGCTGGCACGTGAGGAGATTGACTCCCTCGAAGCCCAACTGCCTGCCCTGGAGGAAGATGTCAAACTCCAACTCCTGCCGCAAGATCCCGAGGACGGCAAGAACGTAGTGATGGAGATTCGTAGCGGCACGGGCGGTGACGAAGCGGCGTTGTTTGCCGGCGATCTGTTCCGTATGTACACCAAATACTTCGAAATCAAAGGTTTCAAATACACTGTTTCCTCATTCTCGGAAGGTGCAGTGGGCGGATACAAGGAGATCATCTTCAACGTAACCGGTCAGAACGTGTACGGCACGCTCAAGTACGAGAGCGGTGTACACCGTGTACAGCGCGTGCCTGCGACGGAGACACAAGGTCGTCTGCATACATCAGCAGCCACGGTTGCCGTGCTGCCCGAGGCAGATGAGTTTGAGGTACATATCAACGAGGGTGAGATCAAGTGGGAGACATTCCGTTCAGGCGGCGCAGGCGGTCAGAACGTCAACAAGGTGGAGTCCGGCGTGCGGTTGCGCTATATGTGGAAGAATCCCAACACCGGCGAGGTGCAAGAGATACTAATCGAATGTACGGAAACGCGCGATCAGCCTAAGAACAAGGAACGCGCGCTCTCGCGCCTGCGCACGCAAATCTACGACAAAGAGCACCAGAAGTACATCGACGACATCGCCTCGCGCCGTAAGACGATGGTTTCCACCGGCGACCGCAGCGCGAAGATTCGCACGTACAACTACCCGCAGGGACGCATCACCGACCACCGCATCGGCTACACGGTATATAACCTCGCCGCGTTCATGGACGGCGATATCCAAGGCGTGATTGACGCACTCACCGTAGCGGAGAATGCCGAGCGGCTGAAAGAGGCGAACTTATAGACCGCTGCGCTCAAAGAGTAAAGACCGCTGCGCTCAAAGATAAAAGACCCCGATGTACCTGTTCTACAGCACAGATATTCCACACGATATTGCTATCGGACAAACCGTTACGCTGGATGACGAGCAGAGCGCGCACGCTGTGCGCGTGTTGCGTCATGCGGCAGGTGATACCATCCACATAGCCGACGGGCGAGGGAACCTGTATGAGGCAATCATCACCAACCCGCATCCCAAGCATTGCGAGGCACAAGTCCGGCAGATTACGCCGCAAGCCAAGCACCACCGCGCTGACGTGCATATAGCCGTTGCGCCGACGAAGAATATCGAGCGCATGGAGTGGCTGTCGGAGAAATGTACGGAGATAGGCGTAGACAGGATCACGCCCCTACTCTGCCGGTACTCCGAACGCAAGGTTATTCGCACCGACCGGCTGCAAAAGATCATCCTCTCTGCCGCCAAGCAGAGCCTGTCAGCCTATCTGCCTGAGCTCAACGAACTCACACCCTTCAAAGATTGCATTCTGAATGCCACCGAGCAGCGACGCTACATAGCGCACTCGTCGCCGTGGCTCGACAAGAAAGACCTGCGCGACGAGTTGCGCAAGTCCGATGCGTCGGCGTCGGCTATTGTGCTCATTGGTCCGGAAGGCGGATTCAGCGACGAGGAGGTGCAGTTGGCTATCGAGCACGGGTTTGTGCCGGTCAGTCTGGGCGATGCGCGTCTGCGTACCGAAACAGCTGCCATCGTGGCTTGCATGATGGTCAACTATGTTTGAGAGTTTGAATTCCATAGATCAATCGTGGCTGCTCGCCATCAACGGCGCGCATACACCGTGGTGGGATGCTGTGTTCTGGCAGATTAGTCAGGCAGCCACATGGCTACCGCTGTACGCGCTGCTGATAATATGCATGTTTGTCACGCTGCGCGGGCAACGCACGGCTGTGGATCTTGGGATGTTGCCCGTCCACTCTATCCCGACGATCGTTTTTGCGCTACTGATGATAGCCATAGCCGTTGGCGGCTCGGATCTGATCTGCGCACAACTGATCAAGCCGCTTGTAGCCCGTCCGCGCCCGACGCACGACGCCGAGATCGGTGCACTGATCCATGTGGTGAACAACTACCGCGGCGGGATGTACGGCTTTTGCAGCAACCATGCGGCAAACACGATGGCTTGCGCGGTGCTGTGCTCAGCCATCTTCACGCACGGCAAGCGGTGGACAGCACATCTGTACATCACCCTGCCGATGATGATCTGGGTGATGCTGAACTGCTATAGCAGAATGTATTTGGGAGTACACTATCCGCTGGACATAGCGGCAGGATTAGTGGTGGGCAGTGTTATGGCTGCAGTGGTGTGGCTTCTTGGTCGAGGCTATCTTTATCCGCGCGATGCGCACGAGCGCCCTGCTGACGCGGAATAGCCTGCAAGCGTTCGAACTGCTGAGGACTGAGGATGCCTTTCAGTTCGCCCAACAGACGGTTCATCCGCTCGACAGCCTCTGAACGGCTGCTGACCTGCTCACGCGACTTGGCGTAACGCAGATGAACGCGGTAAATAGTATCGCGCAGCAACGAATCGCGGATGTCCAGATCGCGCACAAGCATCTCTGTTTGCTTCATCGCTCGCTCTTCCGCCGTACGGCGAGGTACAGACTCCTGTGCACGAACAAGCACTCCGACAGCAGCCAGACACAACACAAGCACTATGCGCAAACAGTAACTCATAACAATAAAAACTAAGCAAAAATCGTGCCAATGAATACGGAATGGCTCATAGCGCGCAGATTGTATTACTCATCAGCGTCCCATCGCACTGCCCGACCGGCAGTACGTGTGGCGTTGGCGGGTATAACCATCGGCGTAACGGTCATGTTGATAACCGTTTGCGTAGTCATTGGCTTCAAGCGTACGGTGACGGAGAAAGTCGCGGGATTCGGTGCGCACATTCAGATCACAAGCTTCGACAATAACAATACCTACGAATACCAACCCGTCTATGCTCCGGACAGTCTGCTGGATCTGCTCACGCATATACCGCACGTAACGGCGGTCAATACCTTCACCACCAAACCCGGTATGCTCAAGACCAACGACGACTATCAGGGAATCGTGCTCAAAGGGTTGCCGGTAGTCAGCGATCAGCAATCAGCGGTCAGCAGTCAGCAATCAGATGGCGGTTGGCAGTTCTTTCGCGACAACCTGATCGAAGGCACATTGCCGCAACAGCCCAACGAGATCCTGCTTTCGCAAGAGAATGCGCGCGTGTTGGGGCTTTCGGTGGGAGAGTCAGTGCTGTGCTACTTCGTAGGCGATGCACTCAAGGTACGCCGGTTCACGATCAGCGGCATCTATAGTTCGGCATTCACCGAGTACGACAAGTTGTTCGTGCTTTGCCCGCAGCCTACCGTCACCCAACTCAACGGCTGGGAACCCGAGCAGGTAGCCGGCATAGAGCTGCGCATAGATAATCTGTTCTATCTCGACCAGACCTACGACGAGGTGTACTACACCGTAGCCAACCGCCTGGATGACGAGGGCAGCGCGTATTATCCGCAGAGCCTGATTCAGACGCATTCGGCAGTATTCTACTGGCTGGATCTGCTGGACATGAATGTGGTGGTGATCATCCTGTTGATGCTTGCTGTGTCGGGCTTCAATATCGTCTCGGGACTTATTATCCTTATTCTGGATGCCATACCGCTCATCGGCATCCTCAAGGCTCTTGGAGCCAACAACCGGTTCATCCGACGGATCTTTATTCATGAAGCAACCATACTGATCGGCAAAGGCATGTTGTGGGGAAATATCCTCGGTTTGGCACTGACAGCCGTGCAATACTTCCTGCATCTCATCCCCTTGGATGCCGCGACGTACTACGTCTCGTACGTGCCTGTCACCTTCCCGTGGTTGTGGCTGGTTGCACTGAATCTGCTCATCCTTGGCGTGAGCATGCTTACCCTACTCGCCCCCGCCTCGCTCGCCACACGCATCTCACCGGCGAAAGTGATGCATTTCGAGTAAAGGCATTGCAAACAAGTGATGCATTTCGACAATACAACAATAGCGTGCCGCAAAGCACGCTATTGTTTTGTATCCTATATGCGATTTACAGCGCTCGGAGTTGCTCCAGCATCGAGTCGCCAAGTTCGGACTTCTTGCGGATGTGCTCGAGCACGGCGAGCACGAACGAGTTGCTCTCGAACCGACCACGTACGTTCTCGAAGTCGAGGTTCGTCTGCTCGTCGTTGCCGTCCGCACCGAATCCTGTGCGGGCATTCAGGTTGAACTCTTTCTTGGCATCGTCATAAACCATGCGGTCAAGACTGATGACAGCTTCTTCCCAGGCTTCGATGGTATGAATCAGGTCAGCTATCTCAACTTGCTCGACTTTCTTTCCCCAGACTTGCTCAAGTTTTTCGATAGCCCACGTCCACTCGTACGAGTAGTAGTTCGTGTGCATCTGTTCGAGCCGCTGCTGCGCCTCATCAAGCGAGGTGAGTTTGCCGTTCTGGATATCATCCAGCAGACATGTGATCTCCGACTTAGGCGCGAGCATGCCCGAGCAGTCCACCCATTCGCCGAGTCCGATATTACTATCCGGACGGAGCGCACGGCGCAGTTCGTCGAGGTTATGCCACTCAGTCTTTTCCAGACGTGAGATCAGCGAGTTGCCGAGGAATTTCTTGATGCCGATGTTATAGAGTTCGATACCTTTGCGCAGCGAGCTGTTGCGGATCTTGCAGTTCTGGTAGGAGTAAACCTCTGTTCCCTCACCCGAAAGGTGCATAATATCGCGCAACACTTCCTGTCCGCGGTACATCTTTTGGATGGTGTAGGGCGAGAGCAGGTTGTAGTTGATCAGGTCGAGTTTGTGCGGATCTTTGCGGTTGTCACGCTTCGGCCACTTCTGCGCATCACGGATCGTACCTACCGAACGCAGATTGACTGCCGGCACGATATAACTCTCCGTAGCATTCTCTATCATGTACGAGAACGGCAGTGCGGAGGTGTCGCTGTGCTTGGTGTGACGTCCCATGACGAGGGTGAACGCACCGATCTTGGCAGGCCACAGCAGGTAGGAGTCAGAGGTAGTCTTAGCGCCACGCTCTGCCATGCCTTGGTGAATAGGACCAAGCTTGTACATATGGTTACTCTGGTTGCTACCCGAACCGGCATTCAGGAACGAGAACATACCTGCAATCAGCAGCGTCGATTTGTGGTGCGTCACGGTGTAAGGCCCTGCAAATATGGCGGTTGCCTCGCCGTGGAAACCTTGGCAGTTGCAGAAGAACAGCGACTCCAGTGCGGAGTAGTGCTTACCCATCTCGCAGCCTTGTCCGACAAAACATTTGCCGACCAAGGTACTGTCGGTGATGCTTACGCCCGAGCAGATGATAAAGTCGTTGCACTTCACGCCCGAACCGATCTTCACCGGAGCGCTCTCGTTGGAGTTCACCGAACCGTTCTTGAGCACCGATGCGCCGGTGATCTGTGCAAAGTCGCCAATGCGAACGTTCCTGATGCTGCCGCAGTTGATGATGCGCACGTTATTGCCGATGAATCCCATGTCGGAGCGTTGGCTCTCGGCGTAGGCGTCGATCATCTGCGTCAATCGGTTGATCATCTCCGGACGGTGACGATACAGGGTAAGGAAATACGCAAGGTGAGCCGACAGATGGTCGAAGATAGGTATCTCACGACCGCCGCCTTCGTTCATCACAGGCACGCGCACACCGTTACCGAAGGTGGATGTGCCGTCCACGACGATGGAGTTGACGTTCTCGATGCAGGTGTTGTCGCCCACACGGTAGTTAGCCATGTAGTTGTGTACATTGTAGATGTGTACGTTATCGCCGAACTCACAGTTGTGAATCGTGGAGCGATAGATGCCGCTGTGTACGGTGAATCCGCCGGGCAGAGTATATTCGGTCTGCAAACGGCCGATCTTCACCTTGCCGGAGAATGCTACTTGTCGGATATACTCGGGATGAAAGGGCTCGGCTACTTCTATCTCCGCCCAGTTACGGGCTGTGCAGCCTTGTGCTGTGAGTTGTTGAATTTCTTGTTGTGTTAACTTACGCATTTTCAAATTTCAAATCTCAAATTTCAAATTTTCAAACAAATCTATATTCTGTTACTTGTCGATAGAGTTGTCCCGGACGCAGAATCGGCGATGGGAAGTTCGGATGGTTGATGGCATCGGGGCAGTTCTGCGCCTCGAGGCACACGGCGTGCTGGATGTCGTATTGCTTGCCACCCTTGCCGACGTTCTGCTCAACGAAGTTGCCCGTATAAACCTGCAAAGCCGGTGCTGTAGTATAGACCTCCATTGTTCGTCCGTCGGCGCTGAGCACAGCCACCTTACGGAAACTCGGGTCTTTCTTGTTCTGCTGACGCTCCTCGTCGGTAGCCGGACGGCATATCCAGTTGTTGTCGATACCTCTACCCGGTGCGAAGAACGGATCGTTGATGCGATCGCCTATGCGTACCGGCTCGCGGAAATCCATCGGCGTACCGGCTACGGGCAGGATCTCGCCTGTAGGAACAGCCGTATCGTCAAACGGAGTATATTCGTCGGCAAACACCTGCAGCAGATGGTCATCCACTCGTCCCTTGCTCTCACCGGCAAGGTTGAAGTACGCGTGGTTGGTGAACCCGACCAAGGTCGGCAGGTCGGTGATGGCTTCGTAGGTGATCTTCAGACTGTTCTCGCGCGTCACGGCATAGGTCACCTCAACATCCATGTTTCCGGGGAATCCTTCCTCTTCGTGGATAGAGCGGTAATGGAAGGTCACCGAGTAAGCCGTCTGACCGACTACCTCCCAGATCTTCTCATTAAAGCCGTGAATACCACCGTGCAGGCAATTCTTACCGTTGTTCTGCGGCAGTTGGTAATCGACATTGTCCAAGGTGAACTTACCGTCCTTGATGCGGTTAGCCACACGCCCGATAACGGCGTTGAAGTACGTCTCCTTGTTCATCCACTCGCCTAAGGTGTTGAATCCGAGCACAACGTCGGCTTTGACGCCTTCCTTGTTCGGCGTGACGAGCGAAACGATCTTCGCACCGTAGTTAGTGACTTGCGCCACTAACCCGGTCGAACTGCGCAGGGTAAACAACCCTACCCTCAACTGACGTTTCTTTCCGCCCTGCATGACGGGCAGAATCGTATTGAATGATTGTTCGTTAATCATAACGTGATTGTTTACTGATCCGCCATAGATGGCGGATACATTGCATTACTCCAAGCGGCGTGCGCCGTCACTGATCTCGGCTACGTAGAACTCCGGTTTGATGCCTGTGATGCGCTCGTAGTTCTCGCCTACCTGCTTCTTGAACTGCTCGATAGCTTCGTCCTTGACGAGCGATACCGTACATCCGCCAAATCCGCCACCGGTCATACGGCTGCCGAGTACGCCGGGCACTTTCCAAGCCTGCTCAGCCATCGTGTCGAGCTGCAAACCGGTTACCTCATAGTCGTCACGCAGGCTGACGTGGCTCGCGTTCATCAGTTTGCCGAACTTCTCAATGTCACCTGCTTTCAGTGCCTTAACGGCATCGGCTGTACGTTGAACCTCGCCAACCACGTGGCGCGCACGTTTGTGGGCTATCGGGTCGGTGATGGCGTTCTCTATCTGCTTGAACTCAGCCTCCGTCAGTTCGGCGAGGTTCTTGAGTTCGGGACGAACGCTGCGCAGCTGCTTGAGTGCGAGTTGGCACTGGGCAACGCGGTCGTTGTATGCGCCTGAATCCAAGTGGTGCGGCGAGTGGGTGTTGGCGATAACCACCTTGATGCCATTGAGCTTGACGGGCACGTGCTCGAACTCCAAGGTATCGCAGTTCAGGTGGATTGCGTGGTCTTTCTTGCCCCACGACGAAGCAAACTGATCCATTATACCGCAGTTCACACCGGCAAACTCGTGCTCAGCCAACTGACCGATCTTCGCGAAGTCGGTGTGGTTGTAGTTGAGTCCGAGATAATCGTTGGCGGCAAAAGCGGCTACTACCTCCAGGGCAGCACTACTGCTCAATCCTGCTCCGGCAGGTACGTTGCCCCAGATGAGTATATCTAATCCTTGGTCAAACTTGTGTCCCTGACGTACGTACCACGCCATGCAGCCCATGGGATAGTTCACCCAACTCTTGCCGGGCAGCGGTTCGGTGAGTTTGTCAAGGGGTACTTCGACAACCTCGGGCATATTCAGCGACTTGAAGCGCATTGTTTTTGTGCCGTTGGGAGCCAGCAGCAGATATGTACCAAACGACAGGGCGCAGGGGAATACGCTACCGCCATTGTAGTCGGTGTGCTCGCCGATAAGGTTAACACGCCCCGGTGAGAAATACACGGCCGAAGCCTCTTTGCCGTACGCCTGTGCGAAGGCTTGTTTCATTTCTTTTATTTCCATGATAACTATTTAATATTTAGTAATTATTGTATCTACTATTCTACTCTCTTTCCGGAAACGCTGTAGGTCTTATCACCGGTAAGGATATATACACTACCCTGACGCACGAGTTTCCGGGCAGCATTGGCAGGATCATGCACCACTGCAGGTGCAGCATCATCAAGTGACTTATATACAGCCTGAATCTCAATAGCATCCTCAATGAGTTCAGCTACAGGCTGCCAGCCGAGGAACTTAAACCCTTCGATAGCCGGTGCTTCGGGGAAGTGGAATACGAAAATCTCGTTGTCCAATATTTTTTTGGACTTATCCAGATAGTTGATCGTCAGCGTCTTGCTTTCGCTTGCGCCACCTGATGCCAGCGGATTATTCTCCTTAAAGTCCGCATCGCAGAAATATACAGCATCCAGATTGAGTTGTGCACCTTGTACACCTTCGGAAAGATGAACAAATACATTCACACCGGGCTCAACTGCCAGATTAGCCAACGCATTGGCGAATTGCGTCATCGGGATATAGAAATCGTGCCATGCTCCGTCACGATCGAAGTTAGCATAAACAGCACCGTCATATACTGCGTTTGCACCAATTACGAACTTCGTTGACTCTGAGCCGAAGAGATAGAAACAGTGGCTGTAGTTGTCAGTGGACTTGATGGCAAGGTGGAGGTAGTAATTACTCGGATTAGCTACTATAGCCTCCTTCAATGCCTTCGCAGCCTCCCAGCCGTTACCGCTTGCTGTCAAGCAATAACCTGCACCCGACCAACCGGAGCCACCGACTGTTAAAGCAATGTAGCCGTCGGTGTTACCGTAGAAGTTCTTGCCGGTAGTCGTAGCACCAATGTACGTTCCATCCCAGATATAGAGGAACTGATCCACTTCATTGGGTTGGAAACTTGCCGCTACATAAGGTGCAACTGTTTCAGAAGATGTTCCGTCCAGAACGATAGGCCATATTTGCATGGCAGACAGGTTGCTCGCAAGCACAAGCGCGAGAACTACAAAAATAGACTTTTTCATTGTCTTGATGTTTTTTAGGTTAATATGTTGGTTAATTTACTGCGGAATTACCCCTACACCGGCTTGCCCACCGTCTTGCAATCCGGGCAATCCTCCACTCACTCCTTGAAGCACAGCATAAGAATGAATAGGTGTGATGACTGTAGATGGAGCCGTATAGTGCTTATTTATATTGATTGCTTTCATAATACAAACTATTTACTTGTTGAACATTCTATTTGACATTGCTATCATTTCACCAACATACCTTGCGCGTTGTACGTACGTCCATCGCGTAAAATATACAATGCACCATTATGCAGATATTTTTCTACATTTGCATTGGGCTTTACGTCTAAAGCATCAATATCCGTAGCGACCTGATCAGCCAACACAATGCGCGCCGCTCTGCTGGGAGCTGGAGAGCCTGCGGGAATCTCAAAGTAGCAACGGAAAGCACCCATATTTGTGCCACCGGCTGCCGGTGAGTACAGGTAGTTATTCGGTCCAACGAAACGCTGGTTGTCAGCATTAAGAGTAATCAAATCATATGTGCCTACAAAATGCATGACGGCATCACCGGATACTATAGGTGTCACACTCTTAATTGTAACACCTTCAAACGTAGGAGCAGTCGCAACTGCGGTTGTCGGTTTAAGCATGTATGCTTTACCTGCTGTAAGTGCGCTAACGTAATCAAAATTCAAATGTATCAATGAGCCACGATCTTCCGAGCCTGTCATTTCTGCCAGTTGGTAACCCGCGCCAAACACTTCAATCAATTGCTCATTCGTCAAATCAAACGGCAAACAGATGGTGTACCATTCGTTAGCTGTTGCGAATGTACGATTGAATTCAACATCCATGAGGTCATTGGCGTGAATGCTGATTTTGTCCGAATTATCCAATGCATCATCAAGAGCCAGAAGAGTATTCGGCTCCGAATTCTCAGCACCAACAGTGTAGGATATATTGCAGTTATCAGCACCATTCACAAATTCAGCACGGAAATAGAAATTATGTGCATCGCCATCTACAAACGGACCATCATTTGTATAAGTGGCATTTCGCTTTCCCTCATCTTGAGACATGGTGTACCAATTATCGTTATGATTAATCTTCATTGCGATACCTTCAATAGGCTCTGACAAGTGTGTTTGGTAAATCAATTTATGATCAATAGTTCGCGTGATGCTATAATTGAATGCCACCGGATTGCCTTGAATATGGAATTTACCTGTACCATACCAAGTTGCAGCTTCCAGAACACCAACTATCGTTACTGTACATGTAGCCTCCACGTCATTAAATGTAGTAGCACGGACGGTCGTTGTGCCTACGCCTACCGGATGTACCAAGCCACCTACTACAGTAACGATATCCTCATTGTCCGAAGTCCACGTCAAACTCTGATTAGCAGCGTCGCGGTGATGAATCTCGGCTGTCAGTTGTAAGTCTGCATCTGTCAAACTCATTGATATACTTGAGTTGCTCAATTTCACAACAGATGGTTCAATCGTCGGCATTACATTATCCGCACCTACGGTATAGGAGATATTGATGATACTTGACGCGCCTGCAAAGTCTGACTGAAGAATGATTGTCAGGTTTTCGCCAACAGTATAGGTCTGCGTTGTGGTGCCTTTCTTCCAGCCCTCCTCTTCACCATCAGTTACGTTAATCCCTGTCCAACTGCCATTGATGTTCATTGATGCACCAACAAGTCCGGTCTTATCACCTTGACGCTTAACGTGAGCAACTATATGGTGGTCGGTTGTATATTCAATGCGATAGGTGTAATCCAAATCATGATCCGTTCCGTATCCGTACCAATTATGGGACTGAGACGTTTGTACGGTTACTGCACAGGTCGCTTTGATACTCTCCGATACTTTTGCCGTGATAGTTACATTGCCCGGAGCTACCGGTGTAACCACACCATTGCTTACTGTAGCCACCGCATCATTGGATGTCTGCCATGTAATATCGGCACTCATATAAGCCGGAGTAAAGCTGGGTATAAGCGTCAACGTATTACCCATATCCAACGTAGCTTCTGACTTATCCAAAGCAATTGCTGTTATCTCCGGCTCAGCACAAGCCTGCGAATACTCGATATTTGTCAGTTTGTCAAATTGTCCTTCGTATTTGCCAACGATATTCACATACATTTTTCCACTAATCATTTCTGGTTCAATTGTAGAAGTAATTGTACCTGTAAGCGTATGATTATTATTGGTAAGAACACCTTTGTTATTTAAGTTGTAATTAGATGTATTTTCTGCATTCACAGCTTTAACACGGAACTCTGTATTGCTGAAGTTGCCTAATTGGTATTCTGCACGTACAATAAGTTGATACGTATTTTCTGCTGTGCGTTTCATAGTTACATATGCATCATGCTCTTGTCCGCCATTACTGGAATGTACCTGAGTGTTGCAATATATATTTCCAAGCGCACGGAAATTAGCAGTCAGGTTCATTGCAGCATCAACTGTTGCATTGAAAGTGGCATTGGTGCTGCCATTTGACCAGTTAACGAAGATGTATCCGTCATTAGCTACAGCACTGAAGGTAACAGTAGAACCGGTTTCTACCTCAGTTACCGCAACACCATTCTGCTTAACCGTCGCCGTTCCCATTGCCGGGTCATTAACAACAGCAGAAACAGATTTGGTTGGGGATGCAGACTCTGTACCAAAAGCCTGGAAGTCAAAAATCTTCATACCCCAACCTACTTCACGAAGAGCAGAAGCTTTTACACGGATATAACGACCTTGTGCATTGATAGGATAGAACTGATAGTTATGATCATTATTTCCACCTATCTCAGGCCATCCTGATTTAGTTGCTACATCCGTCCAATTAGCATCATCCGAAGAAACTTGAATAGCGTGCTCTGTTGGGCAGGCGCCTTCCCATTTAATGATAACTAAAGATAAATCGTATGTTTCCTCTAAATCAACACGCCACCACATGTCGTCAACAGGTCTATTTGGACCAAGTGCCCAATAAGAATTTAAATTCGCATCATTTGCTTCTGCTATAGGTGTTTCGTAAGCTCCGGCAGTAGCGGGCTTATTCAAAGCAAGGTTGGCGCTTATTGTATTGACAACAACACAAGATGCTTGTTTATCCGAACAACTTGCCGTAATTGTAGCCTCACCCACTTGACTTGCCGTGTAGTGTCCGTTGGCATCAATAGTTCCGGCAGAAGCAGGTGATACAGAATAGGCGATGGTTTGACCATCCATTGGCAAATCGTATTGATCACGTGCCTCTGCGGTAATATCTATACTACTGCTAATCGGACAAACTGTTTTGCGCCGTGGGGAAGTGATAACGACACTCGTTAAAACAGATGTCTCTACCTCCATGATTTCAAACTCATAGAAAGAGAATCCATAATCATTTCCATTTTCTGTTCCAACAAACTTCACATAGCGATAGTTATACAATTGGTCTAAATCAATAACCTGCTTATATGGGAATCCAGAAATAGTCTGCCCGGAAACAGTAGCAAGTGTTGTATATGACTCATCGTCATTCGAACCTTGAATAGTGAAAGATTTTGCGTAAGAATTCTCCCACGTGATATTTACTCGGTTAAAACGTTGAGAAGTACCATAATCCATTTTCCACCATGCTTCTCCTTTATTTGCTGCCTGCCAGCGGGTTCCTGTATTACCGTCAACTGCCAAGAATGGAATAAGATCTCCACCGAAAGAAGAAGCCGTAGCGGGACTATACTCTATCAGCGTTAAGTCACGGATAGTGATATTCGTATTTTCGCCTACCCAGCCAAAATCAAACACCGTGATTCTATTATTACCCGTTTGCCCTTTAAAGACCTTCTCGTAATGATAAGGAGCACTTGCAGTCAGATTAATAGTCTGATTCTCATAGACTTCTCCTTGGTTGTCATCTGTTTTAAATGTAATACCGCCACAATCTTTATCTGCTGTAAGAGTAAAACCTACTTTGTATGTTTTTGTATTCTCGAAAGAGACATTGTGCTGCAATTTCAATTGTCCTTGCCATTGTCCTCCACCATAAGAAGCGATATTGACATTGAAATCATCGCCGCTCTTAGATGCAATTACGCGTTCTGCAGGCCATACTTGATTGATATTAAATGTTGCTCCTGCAGGTTCGGGATCGGGAGTAGAACCACCACCAGAACAAGCATTGTCAATATCAACACTTCCTAATGTAAAGCCGGCTACCGCAGGATTTCCTGCATTATGATCCATCAAAATGTAAATCTGGAAATTACCGGTCGTCGGATACGTAGTAAAAACAAAATCCTTGTACCAAGTTGTTCCGTCTTGCGTCCAACCTTGTGCAAAGTTTGCTACGGCATCATCTTGATTAGCCCACACGCCATTACCCCACTGCTGGAATGTACCGCCAGCACGAATGCCGGTAATGTGTTCGTTATCAAGAATAACACGAACAGTTGTGGCATTTTGCTTTTTCACTGTTACGGTGACATTCAAAGATGTGTAATCCACAGTAGTTGTCACTACTTTTTCGCAATACGCTTCAGCCCACCCCACTGCACTCACGCACAGCAGTGCGAAGATCGTTAAAAGTTTTTTCATAATATTATCAGTTTTATTGTTTTCTCTTTGTTACGGTACAAAACCGCATGCCATCCCGCATGCCATAAAACACACAAAGTTACAAAAAAAATCCCACATTTGCAAATTTTGAAGGATTTTTTTAGGATATGTCAGCAAAAAAATAACATTTTTCACCAAATCGCCGAAATCACCTCCCTTTTCTTGTGCCAAAACCGTAAAAATCACCCTTCGCACAAAAAAAATACATAGAATTGTTGCAATTGTCATAAATTTTTCGTAACTTTGCAGCCGATTGTAATTTTATAAAAAACTTAACATGAAAAAATCACTCTCAAAAATCATGCTATTCGCTGTATTAGCTGTAGCTATGTGCGCTTGTAAATCATCTGAAGGAAACACGCCGACGGATTCGACGATGCCGAAGATCTCGCGCAATTTTGACGAACTGACCACATGGTTTGCCGAGGCGGTCAAACGCACGCATCCCTATGTGACATCCGCTTGGAATAGCGATGCGGACATTGCAGACTTCAACCTGCTGCTGGTCAACGAAGAGAAGAACCGTATCGTCAAGATAACGCCGGGTGGCAAGAAAGAGTTGCCGGAAAGCGAGTGGTCGGATCAACTCAGAAGCGAGTTACTCACGATCAGTTCGTACGGTTATACCACGATCAATGATGTCAACCACACCCTTATCGTATGCAGTTTTGCCTATTTCGACGAGAAAGCCGAGATGACCAAACAGACACTTGGCTATGTGTTCACGGACGAGGAGATTGTGTACGATTGGCTGGCGCTGTTCTATCATGAGTCTTTCCACCATTTTGTGCAAAGACCGGACAAAGATTGGATATCCTCCGAGCAGCCGAGCGACCGTTCGCAGAGCTATCCTATTGACTACAAGCCGCGTATCTATCGCAAGTTAGCTTTGATAGCTTTGAAACAGGCTTGGCTGGATGAGTCGGTCAAGGCTGCTCAATACGCCCGCGCCAAATATTGGATGAACAAGTATGAAAAGAATTACGCACAAGAGGCGGCGTCAATCAAGGATTACGATATCGACGAAGCTTCGGCTGAGTATTTCTCGCGATTCATTATGCATTCGGCTTTTCCGTCCTATAATGCGTTGTTCGATATCGACGGGATAAACATCGCGACCAGCGTGGATGTTGAGAGTTATATGCAATGTGTTGCCTTGCAATTGCTGCGTCATGACGGACGTTTAAGCGAAGCTGTTGAGGCATGCAAAACAAGTTCATTGACACCTATCAACTGCCTGCTCAAGAACACCGATCTGCCGGCTAACTATGACGAGAGTCAGGATGCCACAGATATACAGCGTATCACCGAAGCGATGGACAAGATGTACGGCAACAATCCGCTGTTGCAACCCATTGCCGAACTCACTGCGCGTCACAAAGCAGGTCAGCAACACTATCTTGCGTTACGAACCAAGAACGGTGCATATGTGGATCTGATGGGCGAGTATATTTTGACCGAACTGCCGGGGCTGCGATGCCAGATCAATGTCTCCACTTCTCTGGAGACGTATGAAATAGAAAGCCTTACGGTTCTTTCAAGTGGGTTCTACTATCTCGTGCCATTGGCGGGCGAGAGCAGCATCTCGCTGTCTGATGTGCAATCTTCGGACGAACTGTCGCCGGTTGAGGGTGTGACCGTTAAGCAGAAAGCACAATTGACCGCAGCGCAAGAAAACGGTGTGAACATCAAAAAACTACCGGCTGAGGTGCTTATCGGTAATGACGCATTCGGGAATAAATACTACATTTGTAAATTTACCGATTGATTCCATCCGGTGCGCGGCTTGCCGAACGCAGACATGCCAATTCAGAAAAAAGTGCTCCTCGGGGCACTTTTTTTGTGCAAAGATTTGCATAATTCAAAAAAAAGTTGTATCTTTGCAGCGTTATTAACTTTTAAATTTTTTATATTATGAAAAAAAGTATTTATGCAATCTTTGCAGGTCTTGTTTGCTTGATGATGGTAGCATGTAGCTCCAAGGGCAATGAAATCGACGGTCTTGATCCTTCTACGCTTGACAACAAGGTAGAAAAATGCTGGGAGATTACTTACTCGTACGGCGGTCAGTCTGCATCTTCGTACATTTGGGGAACGGAGAGAATCTGTGTTGAGAGCCTTCAACAAGCACAGAAGACGGTAGGTGTAGGTAAATATACCTATAAAGAGTCTTCTGCAAAAGATGCTAACGCTTGCTACGAGTTGGATGAAAAATCCAGACAATAAGCACTCTGTCTATTTACTTTAGATGACAGAAAATATGAAAGAAAGAATTGAGCGAGGAATCGCTCAATTCTTTTCTCGCTCTGCTCGAACGATTACTACTTTACTCACTGCGGCAAGGACAACAATTAAAAACAAAAAGACTTTCTTCATACGATGATTATTTATAAGTCCAAAATTACCCAAAATTATCAAATAATCCCCAAAAGTGTTCCTCGGGCACTTTTTTTTGTGCAAAGATTTGCATATTTCAAAATATTTTCGTACCTTTGCGGCGGATTTATTTAAGTCCGTTACATATTAATTTATACGAAGCGTTTGCTTTACTCTTATAAGAAAAACTAGGAATCTTTCGAGACAAGAGTTTGCAAAGGGCTTCCGCGTGTCAGCGTGGAGCTATTGTGTGCATACTTGTCTCACGGTCATTCCTAGTACCCTCTTATAAAGTGTGAGCATAGCAGCCTCACGCTTTTCTTGTATGGTAATTTATGGCTATGCAATGGCTGTTCATAGCCGCTTAACAAACATATTATGAAGGCCTTAAAGCATTTCTTTATGATCGCCGTCCTGTTCGGCGCAGTGGTTTTAACAGGTTGTGCTAAGAAAGACGCTGCCACAATCAACGTCAAAGTGCTGAAAAACGGTCAACCCGTTGTTGGCGAGTTCGTGTACAAGTACCGTAGTTCTCTGGGAGAGTCGTTCCTTACCAGCAAGATTCACGCCGACCAAGAAGTTGCGACCGATGAACAGGGCGTAGCGGAATTCAAACTGTCGAATATTGACTTCGGTGCCGGATCATCGACTGCAAGTTTCGTCTTCGAGACTTTTGACAGCAAAGAGGTTGTCAACGGCAGAATAGCTGCTTCTGTCAACAAAGGACAAACCAAGGAAGTTACCATTACACAGCGCTGATTACAGCCTGCTGAACGCTGTTCAATAAACCATCAGTCCGACCTGCATCGGGCTGATTGGTTTTTTTATATATACTCTTTCTGTAAAAATATTTGCAAATGTCAAAAATTTTTTGTACCTTTGTAGCCGCATTTATTCTAATCCCCATTTGCCATGAAACAATCGTTTGATGTCGAAGCAGCATATCATCAACTTGTCAGCGACAACCAATCGCTCGACACGTTCCCGTGGACGGACTTTACCCGTGCTTTGTATGAACGCTGGATAAAGCAACGGGATATCTATTCCCCTTTCACTGCTTTTCAGGAAGCACTCTTCCCCATTGAATCCTATTCCCAACGCATTTCCTGCCTGACCTGTTTGCAGCAAGCTGTCAATGAAGTTATTGACGACGAACAGCACCAGAAGGAATGGGCGGACGACATCAATGCTCTCATCAAGTACAACGAACGACTCCGCGAACTCAAACAGCAAGACATAATCATTACTGCACCGAAATGGGAAGACAATATCTGCACAATGGACGAAGTGTCGCTGCTCTTTGAACATATAACGCCAGAGGAACTGGTCGCATTCATGCAGGTCATGCCGCAGTTCATTGTCTGGCTCAAACCCAAACGCAGCCTAAAGAACTTATTGTCCTTTTATTCACACATTTACGGAGAAAAACGCATTGCAGGATTAAGCAATAAATCCATAACGGATTTCCTCATAGACTATACGATTGCATCATTACTGCGCTCGATCATGATTGCGGGGAAAAGCGTCCTCCGTTCTATACAGTTTAAGCCATTACCTATTTCGTTCCGGAATGAGTGTTTCGAAATCTACATACGCGAACGAACGAAGAAGATTTACGAGCAACTGGCCGAGGCGGATGACACACGTCCCTATCCGCCTACCGAACAGGAATGTCTGGGCGTTATGCTCGACCAAGACAAAGCCGAACTCCTTAAACGGCAGGCGAAATCTTCCCACGAAACAAATGCTCATTTGCAACAGGTAAAAAATGACCCTCTGTTCAAACAAGTCATGAAGTCTGTATGGCTCAAACTCAAGCAGGTCAAACAGAAATATGGCGAACTGACCCATTCGTTGGACATGAGCGCATTTGTGATCAAAATTATCGGAGCCATGCCTTCCACCGATAAATTGGATCAGTGCTATCTGCGTTACCTTGAAGACCGCATGCTCCACGCCGACCATGTGCACTATGCTCCCAAGCCAAACGCCAATGAGGCACGTATAGCCGAAGATGTCGCCTACGAAGAAGTGCAACAATGCTTCCAATACATCACGGATCTATGCGTGCAAAAGGGCATGCAGCAGCACGTGGAAAACCATTTGCGTACTGCTTGCTTAGGCTCTGCCGAAGCACTGTGGAAATGCATCCACGAGTATGAATTCATGGGCTACTTAAGCACAGCCAACCTGCATGCTTCCGTTATATATGCTGCTATATGTGCATACTTCGGAAAGTTACCTTATGATGAACGAAACTTCCGAAAATACAGATAAACAACTTCCTCATAACTATACAAAACCAGTTCCGCGCAGTTCCGCGCGATAACAAAAAATTCAAGATTTTTGCGGAACTTTAGTTCCACGCAGTTCCGAAATGCAGTCAAAATTTGCTTGGCTGCATTTTTTGTTGTACTTTTGCATCGTCTTTCGAGAGCGAAGGACAATTGAACGAACACGGAAAAGCACGGAAAGCTTCTTCCCTCCGTGAAAATCTGTGAAAATCCGTGTCGAATAAATTAACCCCCGCGAAGTTGAGTGTGACTCGCACGTGCAATGAGTGGCCACTCGCATACCTGACCGAGCACAAAAATTTCGCAATTATGAAAACAACAATTGATTTTTCGGTCATCGACCAAATGTTTGCAGCCATTACGGCAGCCAACGAGAACGACGCAACCATCGACGCTCTGCGCCCGCAAGTAGAACAAGCCGTGCGCGAACTCATCCGCCAGCGCGGTCTGCCCCGCACGTTCACCGGCATCATCGAGTACAACGGATTCCATATCCGCGTGCAACGCCCCAAGTCCTACACCTGGCATCTCAACACCCAGATCCAGGACGACGACCTTGAATATTACAAGCGTCTGCACGACATGTACGAGCAGCTGCAAGACGATGTCAAGGATGCACGTGCCGACCTCAAACGCAAGGCGGAGAAACTCGCCAAAAAGTACCCCGACTCCGAGTCCATCAAGCACGGCTTCACCGTCGCCATCATGGCGTAGAAGAATGTTGGCATGTTCCTTTTTACTCACAAAAGGGAACATGCCAACAGCCCTTCGGAGAAGCATCGACCATACATGGGCGACCTTCACAATCTGTGTTATGTGCTCGCGATTTCATGAGCGAGTCTCTGCATCTCAATGCATCGACCAATCTTGGGCGATCAATGATCTCCCTAATGTATCGACCAATCTTGGGCGATCAAAAATCACAAAGAAAAAAAGAACCAAAAAAAGAAAATAAAATGGTGGTGGTGGTGAATATACCCCCTATTATCCCCCTAACACCAACACCATCACCACCACCATTTTTTTAATCAATCATTTTTTAACACCACCACCTTTATGGAATTCGATACAATCTGGCAAGTCCTTCTTGCCAACGGCACAAGCCCCCGCCGCCAATACGAAGCGGCAGCAGCTTGGGCGCTCTATAGCCCCGAGCAGCAACAGCAGATCTACGACACCATCTGTGAACGCATCCGCCGACGCAAGTTTGTCGCTTTTATCCCAACGCAGGCGTTCATCGAGGCATCGCGTCTCATCACCGACAACGCCCCCGTCAACCATTTCGGCAAGCCTCTCTCCCGCAGCCTCACCTACTATACTGCCATCTACAACGGCACAAAAGGTCTGTACACCGCTGCTGATGTCGAGCGCTTCCACATGTCTAACCCCGAAAAATTTGTTATATGATACACGAGCAATATTACGAAGAAGAGTACTATGAAGAAGAGTACCGCGAGGAAGAAGAGGAGATTGACTACCGCTCAGATTATGAACGCCGCTGGTGGGACAGCACCTACTATGAGGATTCCCGCTTCCTCTAAGATTCTTACATTGACCCGGATACTATCCGGCACATTGTATCACCCTTCGTTTATTAACGTCGGATCCCATCCGACCCCTAACCCCCAATCATTATGACATCACAACAATTTTTCCAAACTTACGCTCAATACGAGCCCGATATCATCAAGATCCTGACCGGCAAAAACATCTTCGACGAGGATCTGCTCCACGACACCATGCTCGCTCTTTACGAGCATTCACCGCACCCTGCGCCCGACGAGTTCGTCACCACATTCGTCTCTTTCTATACCAACGCCCGCGATTGGCAAGCTCAGCAAGCATCCCACTTCATCCCCCACGACAACGCCCATCTTGCTGCCCTCGATATCCCCGACGAAAGCGTCGGCGAGGATGCCATCGACCAGCACCTTGATCACACCAACCGCGCCACATATCGCGAACGATGCAGAGCACTTTTGCCCAAGGTTATCGACTATTATTTCTCTCACCCACAGCCCGGTGAACGCAACCGCCGACGCGCCTGCCGAATCCTCCGTCTCTACCTTCAAGGCTTGTCCGAGTGCCAAATTGCCCGCGAACTCAACATCTCACAACAGGCTGTACAACAGAGCTTTACACGCATCATCCGCCGCCTGAAGGTTGTAGCCCTTGTATTATATAATAGAGGGGCATAACTTCCACCCCTTCAAGTTCAACCCTTTACCAATTTAACAGTTTAACAACTTAACATTTTACCCACCATGCAAGTTCAACTCCCTTTTGGCATAGCCTCCATCTCCGGCAAGATTGGCAACACAGTCTTTTATTACCGCAACGGCAAGCAATTCGCCCGCCGCCTCAACCGTAACACATCTCCGCCACTCAATCCCGACTCGGAGGAATGTCGATCCATTCTCGATGCATTATCGATCCATCATCGGGAGTGATCAACATCAATAACGTCCGCTTGTATTTTGCATTTCGTGCACATTTTTGTGCACGCTCACAACAAGCGTCGTTTATTTCAGGGCGATGTCATCGCCCGCCTAAACCCTAACTTTTTTTATTAAACTAACCCTTAACCCCTCCCAACGGCATGGAGGAGCCTTCCCCCCTCGGGATGCAAGCTAACGAAGCGCTTGCAGACCGAAGAGTGGAGGCATGGGGCGCCCCGATGATGCAGAGCATCAGCCAATGCGCGCCCATTGCCGAACACGAATGGCTAAAGTAGAATATGCCGACGCAATCAAAACCGTCAGTGGTGCTCTCACCAAGATCAACAAAAAGTCCCAACACGCAGCCGACCAGAAGATGGTTCTCGCCACGCACCGCGTTGCCGCAACCACCAACCCTACCTGCTCACGCCTCTATCTCCGCGGCTTGTCTGCTGTCACCCGCACCACTCCTGTTACTGCGGACGAGCAGGCACAGCGCACGCGTTTCGCGACGGTGGCACGTATGGTGCAGGCACGTAAGCAAGACCTGACGAAGATCGCAGGTGACTTGGCAGCCTTCAACGCACAGAAGGACAACGCGAACGGCAAGAAGACCATGCGCTCGTACCTGTGGATGGTGTGTGATGCAGAACTCGGCTAAACTGATTGCGTATGAGTAAACAACAGATTTACAAGATCATCGAGACGATTGTCCTGGCGCTACTCACGTGTTGCGCAGTAGCGCTGGGCATGACGTCCTGCAAAGCCTGGCGAACCATCACCACCACGGCAACCTACAGCGCCGCCCCGGACAAATCCGGCAGCCCCGTCACCACCATTCAGACCAAAACCACTGAGGAGTACACGGGAGTAAAAAAGTAGTAATCGTTCGAGCAGAGCGAGATAAGAAATAATCGTTCGAGCAGAGCGAGATAAGAACTGAAAAGGAATTGAGGCTCGGAGTGAGCCTCAATTCTTTTTTTTATCTAATCACTGACAGCAGACTGCTGATTGCTAACATCTTACCGCACTTCCGTGCCAGTGAGGGTGTAGCAGGCGTCGCCACGGAGGATGTACAACTGACCGTTCAGCAGGACTTTCTGCACACTGTTGCGGCTGTCGGGCGAGGTGATCTCAATAGGCGTGCCGTCGTCAAGACCTGTGCCATACACCTCAAACTCGCGGATACCCAGATGCACACCGGCACTCTGCACTTTCAGGTAACGGGCAGTGATGTCAACCGAATAATCCATTGTGCTATTGCTCTCGGCATCCTGATCCGCCAAGACAGGCGTCCAAGACTGCTCATCCAGGCTGCTCAAGATGCTAAACTTCTCCCACACGTCATTGAAGTGAATCTTGATGCGATTGATCTTGTAGGCATTGTTCAGATCCACACTCCACCATGAGGTCGATTCATCGCCCTGACCGAAGCATGTCCAGAAGTTATCGGGATTGCCGTTGACGGCTTTGTCCGGCGTGTTGTCGTTCTGCACTGCACCGGCTTTGGCGGTCTTATCACGTGCCAGATCGACATTCGGGTCAAACGGCATAACCAGACTGAAGTTCCTCGAGGCGGATTTGTTGCCGTTATAATCCACGGCATAGCAGCTGAACGTGTACGTTGTGCCGTCCTGAACAGTCGGCTTGGCGATCACCACCTTGTTGCTCAGGGAGATAGCACCGATGTTATGATCTTTGTCGGCTACGTAGAAGAAATACGGCTCATCGGCTTGCACGTCACCAAAGGTGAACACGAGGTTTTCACCCTCTTCCTCCATCGAAATCTCCTCGGCGTTGATCACCGGTGCCACAGCATCGTCTATCGGGTTATTGATTGACGCGCGGTTATACTCGATGGTAGCAGTGCGACGATAGCCGCCGTCCACATTCGAACTGAGGAAGAAGTGAATCTGCAAATCTTCGGTCTTGGCGTTGATCTTGGTCTGGCAGTCCTCACCGGTAAAATGGTGATGCTGGTCAACCACGGTACAAGCCTGCACCTCGGACCCTGCTCCCCCCTCGTTGTTATAGACGCGCAACTGAACAGCCCAGCCTGCTCCGTCGAAATTGATATCTTCGCCCGGATTGACGGCACGGAAGAGCATCGTACTGCCCAGCGAAACGATGTAGTAGTTGATGTCCAGATCCTTGGCATCGGGATTCTCTTCGTCGATAGTTGTGTTGCCGCGATAGAACGTATCGCCTTGTTTCTGATAGGTGGCAAACAGTTCGCCACTCGGCACTTGAGCGGCATTGGCAATCATGCTGACCATGAGAGCTGCCAAAATGTACATTTTTTTCATATCAGTAAGATTTAATTGTTTTTTAGCAAGCACAGGAGGATTCCATCCTCCCGTGCCTAAATAGGATTAGCGAACTACAGCACCCTGGATGGTGTAAACTACACCGTCACGGAGGATGAACAGCGATCCGTTCTCAATGAACTTCGTAGCCGGAGCAGCAGCGTTGATTGCGTCAACTGCGGTGCCACCATTTTGAACAAACAGCACGTTCTGAATGAAGCATACGTCCAGCAAGTTGTTGCAGTTATAGAAACCGATCTGCTCGCAGTTGGTTTTCTCATTACCTGCAATATTGAGGGAGATATGATTCCATTTGTTGGCTGCGAGGTTGAATGTAGTAGAAGCATCGCCTACTCCAATAACCTGAATATCCAGCACAGCATTTTCTACCGTAGGATAAACGTCCATCTCGAGCGTGTTGTAAGCGGTGATGTCGGTAGCCGAGAAAGCCAAGCCGAAGCAGCTGCTTGGTGTTGTATTCGGCGTGAGACAGATTGCCTGGCTGTTAGGGGAGAGTGCACCTATAGAGATAACAGGCTCTGCATACCAGCCCTGGATACCCACATTCAGGTCGTTGTAGATATCGGTGAATACGCCCAATACCTTATCTTCAGAGTACATCGGAGCATCAGCAGGATCAGGAGCAACGAGAGTTTTAGCCGGAACATAGATTGCGTCAGCAGCATTATCTTTATCATCAGTAGCAATAACCGTGAAGTTATATTCGGTATTAGCCTGGAGGTTCGGAACAAGGATGTTCACCGTAGCACCGGAAGCACCTGCACCGGTAGCAACCACTGTCTGACCGTTCTTCACAGTGAAGTTAACAACGCCCATGTTATCAGTAGCCGAAACAGCCAAAGTTACGTTGAAGTATCCGGCACTTGCCATCGAGCCCTGAACGTTCTCAGGAGCTTCGTTGTCCTCCAACGGCTCTGAGCGGTAGAAATAAGCATTGCCTACCCAGAAAGTCAGGTTGGCTGCATTGTCGATCTTTACCTGATATACATTGCTCCAGTTAGTCGTCTTGGCAAACTCACCTTCGTTCAACGCCAAGTCAATGCTATTCCACTGCTGTCCTTTCAAATTGACGAACTCGCCATACTCGGGCTCATTGCCGGTATCAGCACTGTTACGGCAGATAGGTACAATACGCAACGTAGCATCAACATCAATCCAGATATCATAGTGCAGAGCTTCCATGGTCATTGCATTGATCGAGAAGCCATCTACGCCGAAATAGCCACCATTGGTAACGGTATATTTCTTACCATATTGCTCTTGTGCATAAACGGTACCACCACCCCACTCCTGGAAGTTGCAGTCAGCATTGTAGGTCGGCGAATAGATAGCCTTAACCTGTGCAGCCGGCCATGTGGGTGCAGCAGCTGCCTGAGTGGGAGCAATGAGGTGAGCATCGGTAGTTACAGCCACAGCCTTGCTGTTAGCGGACTCGTTCTGAGCAACATCAATAGCGGTGACGGTGAAATTGTATGCCGTAGCAGCAGTCAGACCGGTGACGGTGATCATGCCATCGGTAGGAGCATACTTGGCATCAATGCCATTGGTAGCATCCACAACGTGGAACTTGGCAACCTCGTTGTTGTCGGTTGCAGCAACAGCAATCACTACGCTGCTCCAAGTCTTGCTGACCAGTTGAGCGGAAGTCATGACGGGTTTTTCGGTATCATCAGAATCAACATATTCTTTGCCAAACACCTTGAATTCATATATCTTCATCCCCCACTCGGTAGCAGCCTTGGTGCTCCAGAAGCGGATGTAACGAACTTTCTGGTAGTTGTCCAACACCTCAGATGTCAGCTCGTCGGTGTGACCATTGATACCGGCATTACCAACATAATCATATCCGAGCACCCAGTTGCTGTTGTCCAGTGAGAAATCAATATGGTAGAGTTGCGAGCAAGCGCCCTCGAACTTGATAGAGATCATCTCAATCTCATAGAATCCGCCAAGATCCACAACAAACCATGCATCGAAGGTACGGGCTTCGTCGTCCCCTCCCGATACACCTGCGGGGCGTCCTTGCCACTCTGTACCATCGTTACCGTCCAGCGCGCGTTCTGCACTGTTTTCGCCCTCGGATTGAGCAACAAGCGTCACAGGAATCTGGGTATAAACCTTCGGTGCATCACCCTGAAACACTTGGAACTCATAGAACGACTGTCCATAAACGGTAGCACGTTTTGTTCCGTGATATTGCACATAACGGCCGGTTACGGAACTCTCCTTGTAGATGATCTGCCAACCGGCAGCAGCCAGTGCCTTCTCATCGTGGAAGATTGTCCATGTCTCGCCATCAGCAGAATAGCTGATTGTGAACTCCGTGCAGTAAGCCCCTTCCCAGAGGATTTTGATGGTGTTGAACGTACGCGACTGCCCCATATCAAGCGTCCATGTCTCGTCGTCGGTAGATGCCGACTCCCAACGAGTGCCTTCATTGCCGTCGATAGCAGCCTCTGCAGTACCGCTACTGGCTGTAGCACTGGAGCCATTGGACTTGAGAGCATAATTCTCAGGCGCCGCAAACATCATTGCACTTGCGCAAAGTAGCGCAACTAAAAGTGATAGTTTTTTCATAAGGATAAATTTTTAAGGGTTAATTATAAGGGTAAATTATTTTGGTAAAGCAATTTCAATTGTTTCTACGCAGTTGGCGGGCAAATGGATGGTAGCAAAGTAGTTACCCAACTGGATGTTGAACGACTGAGGCTCTTGCGCCTTGTTCAACATATTGATGGCGTAGGAGTTGTTCGGTTTCTTGACGGCACATACATGCAGACCGGGATTGTCGGCAAGGGTGCTGACACCAAGAACGATGTCACCCGGGCGCATGGAACGCGAGAAGTGACGGAAGGCGTAGTGATAGGGCGTAAAGTAGATGATGTCGTTGTTGTAATCGACCATCACCTGTGCGCCGCAATGGTTGAGCACGTGCGTCGGACCGCCAATGGAGTCGAGCACGCTATTCCAATCGATATAGCCGGTCATCCAGTGGTTGACGCCGTCGATGATATACTGCGCATAGCGGTGTACTGCCGAGTACTTGGGATGCCACTCCGGCCACCACGGCGTGGAGTATGCCCAGTCCGTGGCATTCTCTCCCCACCAGAAAGCGTCGTTGCCAAACCACCCCGACTCCTGATAGCCTGCGTAGTCCGATACGCCCGGCCAGCCGGGACGACCGAGGTTGTCGATGCAGCCTTCGGTGTGCATCAGGATCTTGTCGGGATAGAGTGCGTGGAGCGAGTCAAGGATCTCCGGAAAACAGGAGATCGTCGAACCGTACCAATGCAGCGCCGTACCGGCTGTATAGTCGCGCGCCTTGGGATTGCGGTCATAGACAGCAGCGGTGTAACGGTCTGCCTCGAAGGTATTCTGGTCAAAGCAGAAGATCTTGACGTCGGGGAATTCTTGTCCCAAGATTGGTCCAAGATGCTCGGCGATGAACGTAGCTTCCGCCTCGGGCGAGAGATCCATGCTTTCCCACGAACCGTCATTGCCCATCGGTTCGTTCTCGGGCGTAACAGCCCAGAACTCTACCCCAGCCTCGCGGTAGGCTTGCAGGTAACGGGCGAAGTACCGCGCAAAGGCGTCGTAATACTTCGGCAGCAGCGCTCCGCCACGGCGGTTCTGACGGTCAAAGAACAGGTTGTTGTCCTTCATCCATGCGGGTGCTGTCCACGGCGAGCCCATGAGCCGCCAGGTGGGGTCGGACTGCGTGGCTTTGAGGGCTGCGACCTCGGTGATGAACTGATACATATCGAAGTGCTCGTCCTTGACCTGCGGGTACTCGTCACGACTCCAGCCATCCTGATGCACGGCAAGGGAGAAATGCTCCAGGGCTTCGTCACCGGCGACATCGTCGTAGGAGTAATGACCCTTGAGAGTAAAGTCACTCGAACCGATAACCGTACGTGTGGCGGAGAAGTTCGCACCATCCTCGCCGAACAGTTCGCGGATAACCATCGCGCGTTGTTCGGGCGTGAGGCAGGCAAGCACGAAGGCAGAGGACTCCGTGATGGATGCACCAAAGCCGTCGATGGTCTGACGCTCGTCGTCGGGGTTGATGGTAATAAGCGGCATCGGTGACTGACCTTTGCGGAAGGTGATAGCTTCCTTCAAAGCGTACTTGTCACCTGCCTCGCTGGTGAGACGCACTTCGGTGGTTTTCACACGGTTGCAACTGCACAAGAGTGCGAGAACGGCGGTAAAGATGATGTATTGTTTCATAAGGCAATGTATATATCGAGTTGTTTGACTTGACCATCGCGGGCAAAGATGTGGGCGGCGGTATCGGCAGGGATATCGAGACCTTTGTTCGCGTCGGCAAGGTGATAAACGAAGCGCGTGCCGCAATAGGTGAACGCCAATTGTCCGTCGCGGAAGTCCGACTCACGGAGCATCAGCGGGTTGATACGGATAGCACCGTCGTGCACCTCGATGCCGAGTTCAAACCAGCGGGAGAGGATGTCTTCCTTAACCTGCCCAGTCATGCCGGGTTGCTGCACGCCGCTCATTGCGGGCGTGTGGCTGTAGGCATCAAACGGGAACGAGCCGTACTGTTCGGGCGACTTGTGCAGACCCAAGCCTTCCTTGATGTCGCGGTATTGCGCAATGAGGCGATCACGCGCTGGATTCGGCGTCAGCCAATCTTGGCTGACAGACCGGATGTTCTCGCCGACGGCGAGGAGGAGTTTGCTGACCATGTGCCAGTAGATCGAGCCGAGCCCTTCGTACTTGTAGAACGTGCCGCTACGACCGGTGAAGGCGTGGTGGTGGAACACTTGCTCGTAGAGGTCTTTCAGCTCGTCGGGCAGGTTGTTGGCATTGCGGAAGCGGGCATCGAAATGGATGCCACCGTCGCAGTCCTGCTTGAGAATCGTGCCGAGGTACTTCTGCACCACGGGCAGGTCTTTGGCTTCGTCAGGTAGATTGTTCATCTCGAGGAACGCCGGACGACGACGAGCAGGATAAAGCATATAACTCTGCTGATCCTCGCGGTAGAGAGGCGAGCGGCGCATAGCGTCCAAGAGGTCGGCAGCCTGTTCGGCACTGAGGTAACGCGCCGAGAGTACTGCCACCTGTCCCTCGAGCATCTCGTAGAGCGAGGTAACCTCCAGGCTCTTGTCGGTGAACTTGACGAGGTTATAGGCGTCGTACAGACCGTCCTCGCGTTTGTTGAGTTGGATAGACAACTCTGTGAGTGCCGACATGGCTTCGAGCAACTGACAAATATGCGGTGCATCCAATTCAATCTGCTTGCTGTGGAAACCGTGGTAGGCAGCCTCGCGGTACTTTTCACCGGCACGACCGACGGCATCGGTATATTCACGTGCGGCTTGAAGGAATGCAGGCATATTATCGGGCTTACTGTCGAATGCCTTCATGGCTGCCATTACATCCACGATGAGTTGCACCAGTTCGGCATGAACGGCGTACGTTGCGTCACCTGCCTCGGCAAAGAGTTCACGCAGCACCTGTATGAAGCGATGAATATAATAAACGGTAACCATTGACGCGCCATTGCCGACGAGCGCATTGTTGGCATCGTTCCACTCGGGACGAAGGGTGTTCATCCAGATACCAGCACCCGGGATGTGGTTCGAGAGTTTGGCGAACAGGGTGATGAGCAGTTTCTCTGCACCGGTCACGAGCAGCGGCTGGTCGTTCTTATCAAGCAGCAGTTTGGCATCCTGTCCGTAGGTCTTGACCAAATTGAGGATGCGCTCGTGTGCGGCTTGGTCGAAGCGGATGGTGTCTTTGGGGTTGGCAACAATCTCGTCGTACGACTTGATGCGGTACGGCACAGCGGCAAAGGCGAACTCGCGCATAGAGAGCAGGTCGATGAGTGCCTTGGGATCGTGCTCACGGCTGAGTTCGAGGAGTTTGCTCAGGTAGATGATCTGATGATCGCCCCAGTAGCCGATATTTGACCACGGATCATCGGGGTTGATGACTTCCCAGTCAATGCCTTCGGAAGTGATGCGGTAGGGGTTGTAGCCGTCCGCTGTAGTGGCATTGAGGAACTTGGCGATGATCGCGTTGGTGTAGTCGGGGTACGAGGCGCTGAGTGCCTCCCAGTTCTGGAAGATATCGCGCCAGTTGCCCTGATACGCGATGAGCGGTTTGCCCTGTTTGTCACGCACGCGGATGTCGAAGCTGTTCCACGGACGCGAGGGATCGCCGTGACGGCGCGAGAACGTCAGCGGCAGGTACTCCATAAACAGGCGATGCAGCTGATGATCCATGCAGTCTATGATACGGGCTTCGAGGTCGCTGCGGCGCAGTTGTTCGGGCAGGGAGTCAAGCATCGGTTTGTACTGCTCGTAGAGAGCCGTGTTGAAGATGCGAATATGGTTGGCGAAATCGGCTATGTGGATGGTGTAATCGTCCGCATAATAGCCGCCACGCATGGTGTTGAACAGCACATTGGCGAAGTGGCGGGCATCCTGGGCTTCGTCGCCGGTGGACTGTACGCCGTCGTTGTGGGCAACAATAGCGCGGATGTTCGCCGTGGTGGCACGCAGGGCATCGAGAACGAGCTGCTTGTGGTCGGGGTTGGCTATCTCCTGGAGCATGGCGTGAACGTCGCAGGCGTCTTTCTCGACGTCCATCACGAAGAGCCAAGCTTGGCTCTTGCCGGGGTCGAGGGTCAGGGTTTTGTGCAGCAAGTACGCGCCCTGTACGCCCTTGGATTCGGGTTCTGGGTGAATAGCTGCGCCGTGACGGAACGCGTCGAGTTGCATCGAGCTGGTGAGCAGCTCAAAGTCGTCGGCGTCAATCGAATAGACGGTGTTGCACGTCAGGCTCTCGCTGGGTTCGGCCTTATCGACCATAATAGCCTCCATGCGGTAGAGCGCAAGCGTCGTGCCGGGGATCTGCTCGATCTTCTTGTAGCCGTCCACGAGGGTTGAATAGACGTTCTGCGTCTGGCGGTTGACACCGGAGGGAAGGATGTTCTGCAAGCCGTCGATGATTTCGAACTCTTGCGGCTGCGGAGCGATGTTCTCGATGTACGCCTTGCGCACCCAACCGAAGCGGTCGGCGGGTTGCCAGATGTAACGGAACAACAGACCGCAGGTGCGATTGATTTCCTCAAAGAGGATGGCATTGCCGGTGACGGATTTGCAGATTCGGCGCTCGATGTTATACAGCGCATCGTTGTTGATGCTGAAGGGTTCCCAGATCATAGACCGCTCGCCTTGCTCGCTCAAAGAAGAAAGACCGCTTCGCTCAAAGACCGCTTTGCTCAAAGAGTGAATGCGCACGAGCGTACGCGCACCGGTGAATGAGTAGTTCTGTGTGATCTTGTCGTCCGTATAGTACGGGAAGAGTGCGAAGTCCGGACTGCGGCGACCGCAAGTCAGACCGCCCGTTGATGACAGATACATCCACAGGTCGCTATCCGATGCAACGGATATAAAGAACGGCTGCATCCGGTCGTAGTTCTTGATTTCGTAGAACTTCTCACCGTCGATATTTATATATTTGCCTTGTACCATAATGTCATTTACCATTTATTCATTTACCATTTGTCATTTATTTAGGCATTGCGACGTGCATCCAATTCGTCTTTCATCTGCGTCATAGTAGCGTTGTCGAGGTTGTAGAACAACATGACGAGGGCACAGGAGGCGTAGAGTACACCCGGGATAACGCTGACGAGCAGACGGATACCCATCATGGCTGTATCCGATTGCATGTCGGCATTTGCCACAAAGTGCGTCACGCTGAGCAGCCAACCGGCAGCCGCAGCACCGATAGCCCAGCCGAGTTTCTGTGCGAGCACAGACGCCGAGAAACAGAGACCTGTTGTCCGGCGGTTGAACTTCCACTCGCCGTAATCGGCTACATCCGCCAGCATTGTCCACAGCAGCGGCACAGCCGGAGCGTACGCCATCTTGGCGAGGATATTGAAGGTATAGACGAGCGGCAGGTTGTCACCTGCGACGAAGATCAGCGCAAAGAACACACCCGACACCACAGAGGACATGATATACACCATCTTGTTGCCGAAGCGTTTAGCCAGCGGTTTGGAGGCAGGCAGCGCAACGATGAGGGCAATCGTGCCAAGCACATTGAACAGTTGCACGTTCTCGGCATCGTGGATGTAATACTTGAAGTAGTACGCGATGGCAGCGTTCTGCATGGCGAACATGATGAACGAAACAATGCCCACGCAGGTCAGCACGATCCACGCCTTGTTCATAAACAAGTACTTGAAGTCTTTGAGGACATTGTTATCCTGTTTCTCGGGCTGCGGAACGCGTTCACGGGTTGCAGCGAAGGCGATGAGGAAGAACGCTATACTGAGCACGCCGAACAATGCAACCGTATATTGATAGCCTTGCGCCTGGTTGACTACGCCGTCGTTGCCTATTGCACCGAGCCACTTCACGAGGTACAGAGCTGCGCCGGTGACAACGAACTGACCAATATACGCCGCGATGAAACGGTAGGTGTTCAGTCCGGCACGCTCGCTCGAGTCATCGGTCATGACGGCGGAAAGCGAGCTGTAAGGCAGGTTGACGAAGGCATATGCCGTACGCAGCAACAGACAGGTGATCAGCGCGTAGGCGAACTTTCCGTTCAGCCCGAACTCCGGCGTGGTGAATGCCAGCACGGCAAGGATGGCGTACGGCACCGAACCGAAGAGCAGGTACGGACGGAACTTACCCCAACGCGAGGTTGTACGGTCGGAGATAATGCCGACTACGGGATCCATAATGGCGTCCCAGATTGAGCCGACGAACATGATCACACCTGCCAATGCCGGCGAGAGGCCGTAGATGTCGGTGTAGAAGATTAGTAACCAAAAGCCTACCAAGTCCCACACAAAGTGTGACGCGGTATCTCCAAGGCTGTAACCGAGCTTTTCTTTAATAGATAGTTTCATAACAATTTAACGTTTCGTGCAACGAAACCATTTTAACTATTTAACTATTTAACGAGTTGATAAACTCTTATGTAATCCACGTACATCTTGACCGGAGTGCCGTCGGCGGGCAGGGCGGTGACGGGATCGAGAAGGGATGCGGAGATAGAGTCGGAGTACTTCTCGGGGTTGGGCATGTCGGGGAAGAAACCGCCGACCGAGAGGTTCAGCACGAGATAGAACGGATGGTTGAAGTAGTGTCCGGGCTGGTTGATGTCCTTGCCGCGCAGCGAGAGCGAGAAGTACGGCTCAGCGTCCGGGTAAACGCCTACGAACTCCGCCTTGCCGAGGCGATCCAGATCGAGGTACATGGCGATGCTGTCCTCCGTCCAGATAAGCGTGAACAGATGGAAGTCGCCCTGCACGGGATAGTCCCAGGTGTGGAACTCGCCTACGTTGGGGTACGCGCCGTTGTTCCAACTCTCACCCCAGTGACAGGCGCCATTAAAGTAGCGATCCTGTGTACCGTTGAGGATGCCGTTCTTGTGTCCCATTTCGCAGATATCTATCTCGCCGCACTTAGGCCACACTACCCTTCCCTGCTTTGCCAACACGGCTGCCAGATCATCAATGGAATCATCGTCGCCCAGATCAGTAGCCAGATTGTTGCCAAGCATCCAGAATGCCGGCCACAAGCCGTTGGCGGTGTGCGGGAAACAGATTCGTGCTTCCACGCGGCCGTAGCAAACCGTAACCTTATCCTGCGTATTCAAGCGAGCGGATGTACACGGGCGGTAGCCACGCTCATCATCCAAGGTGGTGTAATAATAATCCTCACGCTGCGCGTTGAGCACAAGACAGGACTCACCGCTCACGGGGTGACGCTCGATGCTGACGTTCTTCGGGGCGTAATACTGGAGTTCGGCATTACCGCCGCCACGGGCGTTGTCGTCAACGTTCCAGTAGTCGGCGTTGAGCTCAGGGGCGTCGAAGTTGTCTTCCCAGACGAGGGTGTACTGCGGCTTAGGGGCGCAGGCTGCGAGCGTTGCAGCGCAAGCGATGATAATATAAAATTTGTTAGATTTCATTGTTTCTTTTTCGATTTATCGGGATTTCGAAATATCGATTTATCGAATTATCGATATATCGAATTAATGAATACTGTTGCCTTGCAGGTCGTACAATGCATTGCCGCGTTGGATGAGCAGTTGGCCGTCACGGAGGATCTTTTGGGGAGCGACATCAGCCTCAGCGTGCTCAACGGCAGTGGGCGCAGTCTCGATGGCTTCGGAGGCAACATCGCTGTAAAACGACTCTCCTTGGTCGCCACGCTGATAAACGCGAACCCAATCCACGTACATCGAACGCGGACCGTTGGCAAGAGCCGTTACCTGACTGACGGAATAGATGCCCGGGAAGTTACCGCCTACAGCAAGGTTGAAGATGATAAACTCCGGCTTGTGGAAATACTTGCCCGGTGCATAGTCGTCGGACGAAGCCGGAATACTGATCTCGTAATACGGGTTGGCAGTGGGGTGCGCATCGCGATCGATATACATCGAGACGCGTTGGGGTGTCCAGATACAGGTGAAGATATGAAAACCATCCTCCACGCTGTAGTCATAGGTCACGGAATTATAGTCCTGGCAATGCGTCTGCCAGTTCGGTCCCCAGTGGCTTGCGCCGTTGAAATAACGATCCTGCTTGCCGTTGAACCCGCCGGAGTTACCAAGCTCGACGATATCCGTCTCGCCGCACGCCGGCCAGCCTGACTGCGGGAAGTCGTTGCCCATCATCCAGAACGCCGGCCACAGACCGTTAGCCGTGTTCGGAAACCATATACGTGCCTCGATCTTGCCGTACTTGAAGTAGGTGTGATTGAGGGTGTTTACCCTGCCGGATGTGCAATCGCGACCGCCGTAGGACTCCTTGGTGGCGGTCAGAATCAGACAATGCTTGCCTTCCACAGGATCTTTGCCGAGTGTGACCGCTTTCGCGCAGTAATATTGCAGTTCGTTGTTGCCACCGCCATCGCCGTTGACCTCAATATTCCAGTTGGCTGGCAGTTGGTCGGAAGCGAAGTCGGCATTCCACACGAGTTCGTACGCACCGGTCGTACCGCATTGTCTGTTGGGCGTGGTGCGCTCGATAGCATCGTTGCTCAGGACAATGTCGTCGATATACACCACAGCGTCTTCGCTCAGGTTATCGCGGTCAGCCATAAAGAAGATGAAATCGATAGAAGCCTTGCCGCTGATGTCGAAGACTACGTCCTGCCATTGGTTCGCCACGATGGTGGTCAGCGGTGCGATATCCAGGTTCGTGCCGTTGTCGGTAACCTTGACGTTAGGCTGGTGCGCATTATTACGGTACATGAGTGCGTGCACGTACTTGTAGCCCGTGAGCGATTGAGGCAAGCGGTAGATAGCGCCCGACCAGTTGTCACAGCCCGGAGTACGCACCAGTTGCAGACAGCTGCAACTGCGGTTCAGTCCGTTCTTGTACGGGTTATCAACGATAGCGGAAGCACAGGAGATATTGTCCCATATGTTGGCGGTGTTCTCGAAGTCGTCAATAGTGATTTGCGCAAAAAGCGGCAATGCTGCCAATGCAAGGATGAGGGTGCATAGTTTTTTCATAGTTGCATCGTATTATTGGATTAATAATCCCGACAGGTTCACGCTGCCGGATATAAGTTCGAGTTCAACGGTGTGACAGCCTGCCTTAACGGATGCAGGGGTACTTGCCTGCTGCCAGCTGTCGGCATCGCCCGTGCGCGGCAGATCAACATAATTCACCTGCTTGCCGTCCACAAGGATGTTCGCGATGGCATTGGAGTAACCGGAGTAGCGAACGGCTATGCTGCTTGCGGCTTGAGTGGTAGCCAGCTGATAGGTGAGTTTCTGTCCTTCGCTGAAGTTCAGCACTTTCAGTCCGTCACGCCCTGCCAAGGCTGTAGCCGTAGCGTCGGTATTCGGACGAACCTGCGTGGCGTCATTCGTGAGCGCCACATACTCGCCGGCATAGATGAGCCGTGTGGCGTTGAGGTAACACGACTTGTCGAAGGTCGAGAACAAGGTGTAGATCTTGCCGGCATCGGTCAGTTGGGGATCATTGTCATGGGTGAGCAGCTGCATGTAAGGGGCAGTGTTGACGGGTTTGCTTGTGCGGGGAATGAACCACGCGTACCGCTCGACCTTGTCGTTCTGCTCGAGATAGTTCAGCGCGTTACACATATACGACAGTTGCGTTTCCACCGAGCCGGGCACGGGATCCCACGCGCAGAACTCCGTGAGCCAGATAGGTTTGTTGTACTTCTCGAACATCTGAACAAAGCCTTTCAAGCCACTCACCGAAGCCATATAGCAGTGGATGGAGATCGCATAGACATCATTGCTGTCCACACCGGGTTGCGCAAAGAACTCGTCGAGCCACTTGATCGGGTCGCCGTAGCCGCTGAGTGTGCCGTAGTTCATCGCAGGGGAAACAAGCTTGAGTTTGAGTTCCTTGGCGAGCGCCACAACCGGAGCCCAGATTGCCGCAGCTTCAGCAGGAGTCATGCGTGCTTGGTCTTTCAGGTTCGGCTCGTTGAAGGCGAGCAAGTACTTCGTGTTCGGGTGCGCTGCCACGAAGGCACGGATATTGTCGGCATTGTAGTTGCCATTCCAGCACATCGGGCAGAAATCCATCTCATTGCTGTCGAACCACAGAGCCGAATTGTCGCTGGTGGTGTTACCCCAATTGTAATCCCACGATATATACGGAGATAACAACGGCAGGTCAGCAATATTCGTAAAGTTAAACGCCACACCGCGCTTGGCGGATTTGGGCATCACGTCCGCTGCCTTCACTCCGGAAGGAGCATTTTCCGAACAACCGGTTGCCAGCACCAGAACCGCAACCGAAAAAATTATATTTCGCCAAAGTTTCATATTCTTATAATGTTAAAAGACCGACATACTCCCGAGATTCCATCGATATTCCCCCGATAATGACCCGATAATGACCCGATAATGACGTACGTTTTTACTCTATTTCCTGCCGTTGATATACTCGAACCCAATCCACCTTCATCAGTCGGGGTTCTGCCCAGATAGCATCGTTAATGTAACCGCCAAGTGTTCCGCCTACAGCCATATTGACGATGAAATAGTTCGGGCGGTTGAACGGCCAGTAGTCATCGTCGTCAATCACACTTTCTACCTGTTCGGAATAAACTACGCCATCGACATAGAAGCGAATAACATCCTTGCCGTTTTTCTCCTCACATGTCCACTCTACGCCGTAGATATGGAAGTTGTTCTCAATATCTGTCAAATCTGTGTAAGCACGGCTGCTCTTTGATCCGCTGCGATCTTTTACGGTATGCAGTGTTCCTAAGATGCGATTCGGCACATTGCCTACGTACTCCATGATATCTATCTCTCCGCAATTAGGCCAGTTGCCACGGTTACCGAGTGTCCAGAACGCCGGCCACAAACCACCGCCGGAAGGCAGGTTGATGCGTGCCTCGAGTTTGCCGTAGCAGAACTCTTTCTTGCCCTTCGACATAATGCGTGCGGACGTATATTCATTGTTTTGGTAGTCTTCTTTGCGTGCTTCGATCACCAAACAGCCGTCTTCTACGCGCAGGTTCTCCTCTCTGCCGGTGTAATACTGCTTCTCTTGGTTACCCCAGCCGTTGCCGCCGGTCTGAATCGTCCAAACGCTCTCGTCCAGTGAGCTGCCGTCGAACTCATCCGACCAAACGAGTTTATATTCGCCCCACGTATGCTCCACAGCAATCAATGCGGACACCGAAGCCACGTTCGTGGATAGAGTGATGTTGGCGTTACCGGCTTTGTGAGCGGTGACCAAACCATCCTGTGTGACGGTAGCCACCTGTTCGTTGTCGCTCTTCCATGTCACTTCCAGATCGTAAGTGTTGCCGTAGGTGAGTTGGAGTTTTTCACCTCTCTTCATGTTGGCGAACGCAGGCGTAATGCGCAGCGTTGAACCATCCGAACCGGTCACATACACCTGGCAGGTGGCAGATTGCTTGCCTACTGTAGCGGTGATGACTGCCGAGCCAATGGCTTTGGCTTCCACTACGCCGTGATAGACCGTTGCCACTTCCTCATTGCTGGATGCCCACTCGATATTTGCTGTGGCACCGACCAAACTGATGGTCTCCATGTCACCGGGCTTGAGTTGCAACACATTCGGATTCAAACTGATAGATACTTCGTTGTTACATGCAGCCAAAACGAGGGCAATACTGCAAACGATAAGATAACTGAGTTTTTTCATAATTCAAAATTGTTTGGTGCAATGGGGGAAAACCAATTCCCCCAAAGCTATGATCTGATTATTACTTTTTGTAGAAATAAACAGCGTCGAGGTTGAGTTGTGCACCTTGTGTACCTTCAGTCAGCACAACGAATACATTCACACCAGCCTCAACTGCCTGGTTAGCCAATGCGTTGGCGAATTTCGACATCGGGATATCAAATGCGTGCCATGCTCCATCGCGCTCGAAATCAGCATACACTGCGCCATCGTAAACACTAGTCTTACCGAGAACGAACTTCGTTGACTCAGCACCGAAAATGTAGAAGCAGTGGCTGAAGTTGTCGGTAGCCTTCATAGCAATGTGAAGGAAATACTTGTCGGGATCAGCAACAATAGCTTCTTTGAGAGCTTTAGCAGCTTCCCAACCGTTACCGTCAGCTGTCAAGCAATAGCCGGCACCTGCCCAACCCAAACTGGTTACTTGCATAGCAGTGTAACCATCATTGTTACCAAAATAGTTCTTACCGGTAGCATCAACGCCGTTGTAGGTTTGATCCCAAACATAGAGGAACTGATCAACGTCGTTGGGTTGGAACGAAGCAACCACCTTGCTCTCGTTGGCTGCATAAGTTGTACCGTCCAGAACAACCGGCCAGATGTTCGTAGCCTCAATCGAAGCACCTTGCGGATCGTCGCCACCGCCTTTGCTTACTACTACAACGCAGGTCTTGGTTTCGCCGTTAACTGAAGCGGTGATGATAGAGTTACCCTCTTTTAGTGCGGTAACCTTGGCGGTCTTGCCTCCGTCATTGCCGGGAGCAACGGTCGCAACGGCCTCATCGCTCGATGTCCACGTAGCAGCCAAGTTAGCCGTAATCGTGCCTTCCTCGCCTACCTTCAATGTCATAGAGGTCGGGTCGATGCTCAGAGCCTCAACGTTCTTGTTGTCCTTGCAGGCAGAAAAGCCTACCAATGTCAATGCTGCCAAAGCAGCTGCAAAAATCTTGTTTGCTTTCATGATTTAATGAATTAAAAATTAGTTGTTAATAATTAATATTTTGGGTAATATTAATGTTTTTAATTGTAGTACGGATTTTGTTCCATTTTCGACGGATTAAGCAGAATCTCATCGTACGGAATAGGCAGAATCTCATGTTTGCCTTTCTGGAAGCCTGCGCCCAGCGCCACTTGCGCCTTGTACTCGGTGCTCTCGCCTGCCTCATAGGCTTTGATGGTCTGCTCGGCTATGCCCCAGCGAACAATATCGAACCAGCGATGACCTTCCATCGCGAGTTCGCAACGGCGCTCGTGACGCAGCGCAGCCTCGTCAGCAGTAGTGATCTCCGCCAACCCTACACGTGCGCGCACCTTATTGATGTACTCTTTTGCCGTTACCGCATCGCCTGCACCCAAACAAGCCTCAGCATACATCAGCAGCGCGTCGGCGTAACGGATCTGACGGTTGTTGAGCGGTCCGCGGCTGGCGTGCAAGCCCCACTGACCGTAGCCGCAGCCTGTATAGGTATCACGGTACATAGCGTACTTGTTGTTGAGCAGTTTGTTGCCCAGATAGATCTCCTCAGCGGGGTTCTCCATCTTGGATGCGTCGGGCACAAGGATCGCTACGTCACGACGCGGGTCGCCTGCCTCAAACTCGTTGTACAGGTTCTGCGACGGGTGGTTGAATCCCCAACCGCCACCGATGAGCGACGAGCGGCTGCGGATCAGTATCTGCGTAAACGAACCGGCAGTGAAGCCGAATCCCTCGCCGTAGTCACCCCACGGCACCTCGGCATACTGGATCTCGAAGATCGACTCCTGACCGTTCTCGCCCTCAAGGGTGAAATTGTCCTCATAATCGGCACACAGGCTGTACTCGCCGCTGTCAATGAGTTTCTTGCCCCAGGTCTTGGCATCGGCATAGCACTCGGCGGCACTCTTGCTCAGCGAGTACGTCTGCCAGTATGGCGACGCCATGTACAGGTTCACTTTCATGAGCATCGCCTGGGCGGCACCCTTGGTGGCACGACCGGCATCAGCAGCAGGGTAAGCACTCTTGTCCCACAGGTCAGCTTCGGCTTTCGTAAGGTCGCTCAGAATCTGCGTAAAGATCGCATCCACCGAGGCACGCTCTTGCGCCCACTTGTCTGAACTGTCAATCACCTCCAGAACCATCGGCACTCCGGCAAACACGCGCACCAGACGGAAGTAATAGTACGCACGCAGGTAATACGCCTCCGCCAGCAGACGGGCTTTCATCTCAGCGGTAAAGTTCTCGTCCTTGCCTACTTCCATCTCCCCTACGTATTGTAACGCAAGGTTGCAACGCGCAATGCCTTGGTACTGCGCACGGTAGTAGTTGAGCAGCAGTCCGTTGCCCGATGTAGTACGCCAGTTCTCGAAGTCATAGGCATCCGCCATATCCGTGGTGCTGCCACCGCCTTTCAGGGCGTCGTCACTGATTACATCGCCGATGAACCACTCCGAGAAGTACGTTCCGTTGTACTCCCACATCAGCGGCACGTAGCACGCCGTTACGTTCTGCACAGCCGCCTCCGTTGAGGTGTAGAAATCCTCCAACAGGTCGGTGCCCGGCTCAATCTCCGTCAGGTAGTCTTTGCAGCTTGAGAGGCAAAGTACAGAACAGAGAATGCAAATGATTGAAAAATATTTTGTTTTCATAACTTTCATCTTTTAACTTTTAAACTTCTCTAAACTCTAAACTTTTAACTCTCAACTTAGAAATTAGCATTAAGACCAAATGTGAACGTACGTGACTGCGGATAGTTGCCGTAATCCACACCGCCGCCTACCTCGGGATCGTAGCCCGAGTACTTGGTAACAGTGAACAGGTTCGTTGCCGTTACATAGAAACGCAAGCGGCTGATATGCGCCTTCTTGGTCAGGTCTGCCGGCAGGGTATAACCGATCTGCACGTTCTTGAGTCGGAGGTACGCACCGTCCTCGAGGAAGCGGGTCGAGTTAGCCGTGTTCGTCGGCGAGCCCAGCGGGTTAGGTATAACGCCGTTGCGGTTCTCCAGTTCGTACGGGTTGACGCCCGCCTTGATCATGGCGTTCTGCACCACGTCGGTGTAGCCTACCCACACTTGGTCTTTCATATACGTTGCCAGCGCGTTCGACGAGCCGTCACCTTCCAGACGCTCACGCAGCGCGTTGTAGATCTTGTTGCCCCAAACGCCTTGGAAGAACAGTTGTACATCCACGCCGTAGAAGTCCGCACCCAGCGTCAGACCGTAGGTCAACTTCGGGAAGGCGTTGCCTATATATACGGCATCGTTGTCGTCAATCAGCCCGTCACCATTCTGATCTTTGTACTTCGCGTCACCGGCGTGCAAACCGTCCATGTTCGGCACGTGGGCTGTAACCTCTGCGTCGGACATATATACGCCCTCGTACTCATAGCCCCAGAACGAGTTCAGCGGCATGCCTTGGTCGGTCTTGGTGCGGTCACCCCACAGCGGTGAACCGCCATTGAGCTTCGTCAACTCGTTGTGCAGGTAACTCAGGTTGGCGCCGATATTGTAATGCACCTTACCCACCTGATTCTCGTGGTTCAGGGTGAGTTCAAAGCCCTCGTTGCGGATGTTACCCACGTTCTTAACCATTGTATAGCGGTTACCCACGTGCGCCGGAGCGTTCACCGGCAGCAGGGCATCCAGCGTGTTACGGCGGAAGTAGTCGATCGAGCCGCTCAGCTTGCCATTCCAGAAACTGAAATCAATACCTGCATCCCACTGCTCGTTGGTTTCCCACTTGCCGTCCTTGTCAATCTGCGTCAGCACCGTTGCGCCGAACACAGCTGCGTCCTGGACGTTACCCAACGGATAACCATAGAACACCTTGTCGCCCGAACCCATGGTAGCCACAAACGCGTTGGAGTCCACGCCGTCGTTACCTACCTGACCGTAACCGGCACGGATCTTCAGGTTGTCCAGCCACTTGAGTTCCAGGTCGCGCATGAACGGCTCTTCGCTCAGTCGCCAAGCCAATGCCATTGACGGGAAGAAGCCCCACGGGTTCTTTTTGAACTTACTCGAGGCATCAGCACGGAAGTTCACCGTCACCATGTAGCGGCTGTCGTAGCTGTAGAACGCACGTCCGAGGAACGAGAGCCGGCGCACACGGCCTGCACTGTCGCCGCCAAGTTTGTCCTCGGTGGTCTTGCTTGCCAGCCAGTTGCTCGGGATAGGATTCAGGATGTTCGCACCCGAAGCCGAGAGCACGTACTCGTTATACTCCGACCAGGTCTGACCTGCCATCACCGAGAAGTTATGCTTGCCTATCTGCTTGGAGTAGGTCAGCGTCGTTTCCTCCAGGATCGTGCAGTAACGTCCCATCAGCGTTGAAAAAAAGTTGTCCTCGCTGTAGTTGTACGAGGTATAAGTGTTCGGGTATGTGAAGCCTTTATTGCGGGCTATATTGTAGTCGATCGATACCGAAGGACGCAGCACCAGCCCGTCTATCGGCTTGATCTCCAGATAGATGTCACCCACGGCGCGCTCGGATTTCGAGCTCGGTTCGGTGTTATATACCATCTGATAGGGGTTCGTCACGTTCTTGAAGTTCGAACCTGCGCTGTAGTGGTCGGACAGGTCGTCACTCGCTGCGTTCACCGAGCCTTTGGGATAATATACCGGATCCCACTGACCCATTGCCATCGCTGCCGACAACACCGACGCGCCGGCTGAGCTGCTGTTGTTCATCGCATTTCTGCCACCCTGAACCATCATCGTGAAGTGCTCGCCGATCTTCAGCCACTTGAATATGTTGAAGTCCGAGTTCAAGCGGATAGTGAACCGGCGGTAGTTACTGCCGATGATCGTTCCCTGCTGACCGAAGTACGAGGCTGACAAGGCGTAGTGACCTTTGTCACCGCCACCGTCAAACGACAGGTTGTAGTTGTGCATAAACGCGTTCTTTTGGAACACCTCGTCCTGCCAGTCAGTTTCTTGATGCGAGTAATCGAAGTTAACCGGATAGAACTTCGACGTACCGAGTTTGTAGTCCTGTAGCCACGGCATGAACCCTTGGTTCATATACTCGGCTATCTCGCTCGCGCCGTTACGCATAGCACCTATACGGAGTTCCGTCAGAGCCTGGTCGCGCGAGTCCATCAGACTCAGTTTCTTCCAGCGGTTCTGGATGCCCCAATAGGCATCAAAGCTCACGTTCACCTTGCCCTCGCCACCGGTCTTCGTCGTGATCAGGATCACACCGTTTGCACCACGGCTACCGTATATCGCCGTTGCCGAGGCGTCTTTCAAGATCTCCATCGACTGGATATCGTTCGGCGAGAGGAACTTGATATCGCTCGTGATCACTCCATCCACTACGTACAACGGATCGTTGCCGCCCATAGCCGAACCTATACCACGAATACGGATCGTTGCGCCCTCACCAGGCTGACCGCTGCCCGTCGTTACCGTCACACCGGCAGCCTTGCCTTGCAATGCCTGGTCGATGCTCGCTGCGGGAGATTTCAACAGGTCTTCGGCTTTCACCGAACTGATGGCACCCGTCAAGTCCGACTTTTTCATCGTACCGTAACCTACTGCCACCACCTCGTCGAGCATCACATTGTCCGGCTGGAGTGTAATGCGCATCGGAGCAGTCGTGGCTGTCACTTCCTGAGGCTTGTAGCCCATGTACGACACCACCAGCACATCACCCGCATTCGCCTGCAACTCAAAGTTGCCGTCGAAATCGGTGATCGTACCTACCGTCGTACCCTTCACCATGATATTTGCACCGATCACCGGATCAGGCTCGCCTTCCGCCATCACCACACCGGTAATGGTCTGCGCGCTCACCGCCACCGCCGCAAATACCACTGCACAGAATAAGATTAATTTTTTCATGATATCTATCATTAATTCATTAATTCCTTCACTCTTTCATTCCTTTTGCCCCAGCAAACTATACCGCACGCCGTTCTTGATGATCACGATCTGACCGTTCTCAATAATCTTGACGATTTTGTTGCTGTTAACAAACTGATCCTCTACACCTGTTTCAGATTTCTCACCGTCAACCCAGTACAGGGTGATTGCATACGTCACATTCTCGCAGATGAAGTCAAATGTATTGAACTCCTTAGTGAACTGCGAGAGCGGGAAGCTTACGCCTGCGCCTACTGCCGAGTGCTCTATCGACGAATTGTCGCCCCAGACGGCTGACGGAAAACCTATCCACAGGTTATTGTTCTCGATATGTTTGCCGCCAAACTGATCAGGTATCTCCGGGGCGGAAATAACTTTGTACTTCTCGTTGCCACCAGCCAGCCAAGCCACTGCATCCCAGTTTACCTTGCCGGTTACGGTCACTTTCAGCGTCTTAACGCCCAGCGCGTAGTCGGCAGTCTCGGCACTCTTGACGGTGATGGTGGCTACGCCACGACCTACTGCCTTCACCAAACCACTTTCCGAAACCGAAGCTATGCCCGCATTGTTTGACTCATAACTGATAGCACCGGTACCCTTGCGGTCTACTTCTATTTGGAACATCTCGGACACATTAGCGTTCAACTCTATCTCCGTCGCATTCAACGACAACTCCGGATCGGTCTTGGCTTCACCACAGATCTCCCAATCGGCATCCATCGGGATGTTAAACTGGTTCTCACCTATACCATCCAGCACGATAAACAACGCATTAGCGTAGATCTTCGGCTTAACCGTTGACTCAAACTGGGCACTCAGCGTGTTGCCCGATTGCGTCAGGTACTCGGACAAATGATAACCGCCTACTCCATTCACCTCGGCATATAGGTTCGAACCGGCTGCATTGAAACTCACAATATTGTCCGATGTCGTAATCGAGAACTCGTACGTCGAGCCGGAAACCAAACGCATCGTTACAGTAGCATCGTGGTCTGCGGTTGACTTGATCGGAGCACTGCAATAATCGGCAGCACTAACCATCACACTTGCGCACAACAGCGCAACAAATAAGAAAAGTTTTTTCATAAACTCAATATTTAATCGATTTTAATAGTCTCGCAATTCGTTTAATCTGTTCAATCTGTAAACCTTTATCCCATTGCAATTATCTTTAGACTAGAAATTGTGTTCTGTTATTAGATTCGCCTACAAAGTTACGAAATATTTCGTAATATTGCAAGAAAATCCAACGATTTTATTCCAAACACCCCAATTTTTTTACTTTTTTATTCAAAATTGCACATTTTGCCCCATTATTGTATAGATTTTTTCGTCCCGTAGAATATATATTCTACCTTCCCGAATAACCTTTCTGACCTCTGACTTCTGATTTCTGATATCTGACATCTGATATCCCACATCCGTATCCTCATCATCCGCGCACCGTCCCGAGCCATATACCTCCATCTCGTACAGCGACGAGCCGTAGCCGGTGCTTCTTTTCTTGCACAGCAGCCGCACATACCTGCCAGCACTGCCCTCTGCCAGCCGGATCACCTGCGTGCCGCCGGTAGCACCACTCACACTGTATGCCACTTCATAGTCGTCGCCGTCACTGCTGAGCAGCAGGTCGTACGCCGTGGCGTATGCCGCTTCCCACACGAGCCGCACGGAGTCCAGCAGGTAGCAGTGCTCCAGATCGATCTCCACCCACTCGTTATCCTTATGCGCCGAGCCCCAGCGGGTGCTCATGTCCCCGTCATTGATGCCCTTAGGAAGCGTGCCGGCATTCTCGTACGACGAGGCGGTGACGGGTTTACCCAAGGCGAGGTTCACTGCCGAGTACGGCAGCACATGTACATGAGCCGTCACATCCAGTCCGCGGCAGGTGAACACCAACGTGGTGTCGCACACGTACGTCGCTCGGAACGTATAGCGGCGCGTCTCAACCACTACGCCGAACTGGTTCATCGCGCTCACCTCGAACTTCTGCTTGTCGCCAACAGGTATAGTCACCTCTGCCGGACTGACCGTTATCCCGTTCACATGCTCGCCTTCCAGTACGATCAGCGTCAAGGTGGCTTCTACGCCGTCCACGGTAGCTTTTACCACCACCTCTCCCGCACCGGTGCAGGTCACGCGGTTACCCTTGAGCGTTGCCGAGCCGCTGACGATAGCATAACTCGCAGTACTACTCATCACCTCGCCCTGCACGTTGTAGGCGGTGGCACTAAGCTTCGTCGATTCGCCTTCGGTCAGCACTGTATCCGTTGCTGCCAACGCCACGGCAAACACCTTGCTCGCATCGCCTGTCAGCGGACGACCGTACGCCTCAATCTCGTACAGCGATGTGCCGTACTGCGTGGCGCGCTTGATGCCCGTCAGACGGATATACCGTCCGCGCGACGTTTTCCCCTCAGCCATCAGCCTTTGCGCTAACTCCACACGCTCCACGTCGCCCGACGAACTCAACGCAGCCGACTGCCAATCCTCTCCGTTATCCGACAGACCTATGCTGTACTTCGATGCGTACGCGGCTTCCCACCGCAGAATAAGATGATCGATATAGCACGTCTCGCCCAGATCAATCGTCACATACTCATTGTCCTTATGCGCCGAGCCCCAACGCGTGGTCACATCGCCGTCGTTGACGTTAGCCACAACCGTGCCCACATTCTCGTACGACGATGCCATGACAGGCTTGCCTAATGCAAGGTTCGGATACGGAAGATCCCACGCCAACTCGTCCCGCTCTTGCTCGGTCGTTTCGTCGGCAATCGTCGTCGTCTCGCGCTTGCGGGTGCCGTCGGTTACTGTCAAGCCGGGATTCACGGTCAACGTCTTTTCCTCTGCGCCGGTGAAGTGTACGGTCAGCGCTGACTTCCCTGCGTTATACACGACGTAGGTCGTTACCCCCTTGCTATCCGTATAGACGCATGCCAACGGATGGTCGCATAGTATATCGTAACGCTTATCGCCCAATGCTTTGTGACTATGCGTCAGCCAGTAGGTGATGCCGCCCGTGTCGGGGTTCTTAGCCAAGGCTTTGCCCATTCTGTCCATCCTGTCCCACACTCTTGCCGCAGAGTCCGGATCGAACAGCGACAGGTAACTCAGGCACACATTGCCCAGTCCCGACTCGTCACCCAGTCCGCCTTGCGCAGCTTCGTAGTCGCCTATCTCCTTGCCCTTGTACATCTCCGTATAGTCCCAGCGCGTGAACGCCAAGTCCTCGCTAAAGAAGTTCGTCAGTATAGGCGAGATAGGCAGCCATTGGATCGAGTGCATCCATACCGGATCGCCCGAGAACCACGTCCACCACCCTACGCCCTGCATCGTCAGGTTGCAGCAATACGGATGCTGGTACTTGCTGTAGTCGATGTTCCTTCTGCCGCGGTCAAACCAGTACTCTGCCGCTGCGCGGGTCTCCAACGTATAACCGAAGATGCCGGCTTCTAACATTTCTTGGTCACCCAATGCCGCGCCGAGCATCCACACGCCACCCCAGCCCTGAATAGCCTCACTCGTTGACTCCTGACCGTTACCGTTCCATGCATTACCCATTCCGCCTGCAAACGAGTGCCCGCAATACGGGTCAAGCATCCTGAACCACGGCTCATCTGCACTGCGCTCCCAGTTCGCATAATCCCGTGCCACCTCGCGCGCCATTGCTCCGTACTGCTCGCGGAACTCCTCATCCAGCATGCACAGCACAGCCGAGGCGTACACAAAGTATCCGTAATGAAAATGATGGTCATTGAATGTATCACTGTCGTATGAGCAATCGAATCCCACTAATGCACCCCAGCGGTTATAGCGCGCGAAATAGAACCGCGGCTCACCGGGCGTATAGGTGTACCAGTCTATGAGGGTCTCTTTCAGCCGTTGTTTGGCTTGCCGGAACGTGGCGGTATCGCCCATCTGCAAGGCAAAAGTCATATAGTGCATCATCTGCGTCAGTCCCTTTCCGCCCCAGTACGTATCCCCGCCGAACGTGCCGCGTGACGCATAATCGGCATTCAGTTGTTGCATGCGTTCTGCACTGAACCCTTCCGTCCACGCCATCGGCTGCGGGAAGAATGGCAGGTAACCATGTACCGTATAGTCAAACGTGAAGTCATTGCCTTCAAGCACCTTCATCGTACCGCGCGGACTCAAGTACTCACCAACTACCTGATTACTGATCGCTGACTGCTGATTGCTATAGTAATGGTGCGGCAAGAACCCGATAAGACACGGAGCACTACTTGAGCTTGCACCTGTCGAAATATCCTCCGTCGTCACGCTGAATGTAGTGCTTAACGACGATTTCGCTGCATCATATTTATAATTAACACGCGTACTGCGCGGCACGCGTTGCGCATAATTTGTCACAGTGGCTACATCTACACCATCTGTCAGCAGTGCTACAGTTGTCCACTGTTTGCCACGTGCGGTCTGTTGCGAAACAGTGTATTTGCCGCTATTGGGATTAGCAGCCGAAACATTGATATCCTGTGCTTCAATCCATATAATCGGCGACCCGTGAACGCACACAAAACGCACCCACGCACCGCCGTCTTGCATGATAAACGACATCATAAAGTCCGACCAACTGTCCACCAACGCCTCTTTGAACGCAGCACGTTTGCCGGTCACCGTATTCGTGAACGAAAGTGCCAGCGGTTCATCCCACTTCACCTCGCAGCCCGTCTCTTCCCAATGGTCGGGATAACCTATCTCCAAGCCTTGTGCCGTCGCTTCCACCCAGTACGGGTAACCCCAGATCTTACCCGTCCACTCGTTCACTAACGCGTACGTCCACCAGTCGTTCGTCGGCAACGCTATCGTACCCTGCCTGCTGCCGTCAGGGGCGCCTAATCGCGCCAACAACGAGTCCGGCAGATACAACTTCCGATGCTCCGTCTGGTACGCCTGACTGCCACCACGCTCATCCGTACGGCTCGCACTCAGCGGCGCATACGATGCATACGAACCGCTGCCGATCCGCACCGACTGCTGCGCATGCACAGGGCTTGCCACGCTTGCCACAACACAACAAGCTTCCACCATCGCACGTGCCGCACGCCGCCTATGCCATACATACAGTGCAGCCAAGAGTAGCAACACCCATACGCCATCGCCTATGGGCGAGAACTGCGGGTTATTCGGGTCGTAGCCTGTTGACTCACCCCCTGTACCCGGAAGACCGCTTTTGCGTACGGAGTGTCTATAGGACGAGGGGGCAGATGCGCCTATCTCATATATATCCGAACTATAGGTGCTGCCGGATGACATAAAGGATGTATTGCTGACTGATTGCATTTTTGCCAAGGGCACGCTCGTCGGTGCAGCGAACGGTGTAAAGTCCGCAGCAAATAGGTGGATAGCAAGTGAGCTAATCAGTATAGCGATCATTCGTTTCATCTTACTTTCCTCCCACCATAAGTTTAACACTCTCGTTGTCAGCGCGAAGAATATATAATCCCTCGCCATAAGATTCACTCAGCCGTTGTCCGGCTTCGTTGATCGAGCAGTCGTTATACTGCGTTACACAGACGCCGCTAATCGAATAGACGATTATATACGTATTTATTTCCGAATTGACGACATCGTCCCAGCCTGTAGGGGTATCTGCTGCGGTCATACCCGGACGAATAGCTATGTAGCGTGCCCGCGTGGGATTATTGACGAGCAGATAACACTCAAACGGCGGTATTTCCCGTTCATCTGAGGCATTCTCCAGACGCAACCATGCGCCATTGCCATAATCGCTTTCAAGCATGTAAGCACCTGCCAGCGAACCAGTGGTCATAGAGTTGTTGACACATACTTTGACCACATTATCCGATGATGGTGCATCGCCGGCACTGAAAGTAGGAATCGTTTGCCCTGCTGCGCCAAAGAAGGAGATGTACTTACCGGAGAAATAGTCGTGATGCCATTGGATAATATACGGGGTATCTTTGGACGGCAGATAACCAGTCGGGCTCTCGGGATCATACCAATTACCAAACTCTTCTATTGGCAAATTACCGACTTTCTCCGGATCCGGTGTGCGGATGACATAGTGTCCGGTGTAGAACGTACCACCCGAGCGATAATACGGCACGATGTCGTAATATGCGCCATCATCCTCATCCCACACCTTAACCGCACTAACCGTGAACGGCAGGCAGAGGCTGTGCCACATATCAAGATTGCGGACTTTCATTCGAAACTCGATGGGAGCATTGATTGTACCTCCGGCGTAACTCTCCATGTTACCAAATGACGCACGCGGGTCATCCGCCTTATCGCCTGTGCGATAGATTACGAAGTGCGATTCTGTCCAAGTGATACTCCATGTACTCATATCAAACGTCAACTTGGCATATGTCCAACCGGAACTGTTCACAAAATTGTCAGCCGTCGTCATGATACGTGCACGCGAATGGTCGGTAAATAATGAACCATTATCCTTAACGATAATACGGAATGCGTTCGTACCGGAAGCGACAAAACCTTCCCATATGAACTTGTTGTCTGCATACCCCATGAGAACGGCATCACCTTCCGTAGCAGCACCGATAGCAGCACCATAGACATATACCTCGTCGAAGTTCGATACAAAATGATCTTTGTCTTTGGCATATACGTCTATAGTTTCACCGTTATGACCTGATATCACTTGATTAGCGGCAACAGACCAGTGACTATTATCATTTACGAATGTAAGCTCCCCTTCTACATCATAGTAGGGGCGATATTGCTGGTTATCCCCTAGCACGCTTATACTAAAGTGATATATGCCATCGTGAGCGGTTGCGCTGAATCGTCTTTTGGCAGCACTTTCCTCAGTACTCAAAGCACCTTCCCATGAGCCGGTAGTACCTGTATCATCACCGGTGAGATAGTATAGTTTCATTTTCGGAGTGAACGTCAGTTCCTTGTAGTTAGCCGACACGTTGCTGCTACCATCCACTGCGTATATCCGTACCGTGTACGTTGTTCCCGTTGTCAGTCCTGACAAGGTCAGAACTCCGTCAGTAGCAGTCAAGCCATTAACAGTCTCAGATTTTCCTTCGGTAAACACTGCTCTATAGGTGAGGTCATCAAAGGCTGTAGCATCGTCCCAAGCACCTACATTAATCTCGGCACTTGCACTATAGATGCTGATGGGCAGGTCTATTAGTTCGGCGAACGTCATGATCGGTGTTGTGCCGTTGCTTGCACACGTACCGTAAGCCTCAAACTCAAATATACTGGTGCCATAACCTGTATTGTTCTCTATCGAATACATCTGTAGGTAGCGAGCTTCAATACCAGAAGGCATTGTATAGGTTTCATACGTTGAGCCTGAGCCTGTTGTCGGTACGGTTGTATAGTGCCCGACGGGATAGAAATGCGTACCATCAAGCGAGGCTTTCAGGTAATAGTTCTTTGGGCACGCAGTCTCCCAACTTAGTTTGACTGTTGATACGGCATATAGTCTCTGTAGATCCACTGTTATCCAATGCTCCGTACTACTGCCTCCGTTAGAACTCCATCGTGTTGAACTACTACCATCCACTGCAGCGGAAGCTATATCTCCTCCATTAGCATGACCCGCTGTTGCAGTAGCACCTGTCGCCAGGTTATAGAGAGTGGGAACTGCTACTGAAGATGATAAATTGGTTGCTGCTGATAAGTTAGCCGCAGTATCCATGGCTTGGATAGCAAAGTTGTACGTCGTACAATAATTATACGTTTTGTTTGTCAGCATAACGTGGTTGCTACCATCCGTCTGCATAAGGAATTTCTCCTCAGTATCGGTATCAACAATTCGGAAGAACTTCGAGCCATCGCTTGCAATAAGTGTCAGTTGCAACTCATCATCGTTCACAATGGCAGATGCTTCTGCGGTATTAACCGATGGAGCAGTTACATCTTTAGCAACAGCCTCAGAGCCATATACCTCAAACTCCCACATTGAGAATCCGTATTTACCATCTTGATAGGTATTATTGTACGATTTGATGCGTACATAGCGCGCCACTGCGCCACGGATGTCATATACATTCCTATTAGCAAAAGTATTTCCTGTATTTGGTGCGGATGTACCGGTATACACCGTGCGCCATTGGGTGTCATCGTTGGCTGGCGTGGGCAATGTTTCACAGGTTTGCAATACATAGTTGTTCGTGCTGGCAGTCTCAAACCATATACGGATACTATCCAATGCGTAGTAGCCACGCAAATCCACATACCACCATTCATTTGTGTAATCATAGGGAGCATCGCCGTGATCTCCCTCTTCCCAACGCGTGGAAAGACTACCGTCATTGGCTAATGTATAATCTGTGCCAGATACGTAACCCGTACCGGCTGTGATACCCATTTCTATAGGGCGTTTCAATGCAAGGTTAGTCGTGCTTGGGCTGGTGTAAGGCATTTCGATAGTGATCGTCTTGGTTGTAGACATATTGCCATTGAAATCCACCGCATAGCAGTTGAAGTGGAACACCTGACCGTTATCTACCTTCGGAATACGAATCGTATCTTCCAGCGACACTTTGTAGTAATCAAACTCGGGATCCTCGATGTAGTAGAACCACTGTCCCGAGTTGTCATTACCACCGGTGAAGGTCAGTGTGAACCAATTGGTTTCGCTTGTGCTGGCAACGCTCGTCAGCGTCGGAGCTGTAGCATCGCTGTTCGGATTGTTGATATATCCGCGCTGGTAGTTAAAGAACTCCGAATATCCCAAGCCGGTTGTCTGCTCCTGGAAAGCCATATAGAAGTTCATCGGTGCAGTTGTTGTCTGACCGTTCCACTTATACTGGTCAGCATCGCCAATCCGCTGGAAACCGATAGTAGCAGCAGCATTGTGCTGAGAAAGTTTGTTCTCCTGATATGCCGACTTGACGTTGTTCCAAACCTGTACCATCTGGTCGTAAACACCAGTACCCAACTTACCACGTGTCACCACTTTCGACAACATCTGCTCGCCGCAGTCCACGATATAGTAGTCAAAACGCTGTGCCAACGGCTTACTGGTATTAGCGTGTCGGCTGGTAGCCATACTTGCATCGCTGTATAGAGCCACATTCTGACGTTGTGCAGTACCGAAATGGTGCGTTCCTGCCGTCGGAGTATATGACGGGCAAGAAGACGTGTTGTAATAGAAGATGTTCGTGATCCAGAAATACGTGCTAGTGCATTGATCAATCTTCAACTGATAGTTGCCTTGCATCGTCAACCCCAAATCGGTAAAGTAACTTACCGGAATATCCACACTTGTCCATGTAGCAGCCGTGGTAGCAATGTCGGCTTTGTATTTTTCAGTCTCGTCACCACTGCTGGTGTAGTTCCAACAGATAGGCGAGAAACGGAAAGTGGAAGCAAGAGGCGTCCACACATCCATGTGGATGTACTCGTAAGAAGACGCATCTATCTTACCGTTAATTATCAAACCGCCAAAATTACCGTTATTAACAGTAACTTTGTACATATTGGTATCGTTAATCGTTCTATCCGCTTTGCTGCTTCCGGTACCCCAGTTTGCATAACTCAATCCGACGGAAGCGTACTCATCGCTATAGATACTTTGCACTTGGCATGCTGAATAGGTCGGCGCAGATGGCGCAACTGACGGTTCAGCAGCACAAGCGCTGCTTTCCGTATAGAGATATACATTGGCAAACCAGATATCTTTGTTACCAAGATTAGATAGGATAAAACCGGTAAAGGCATCACCGAAGCAATCGGCATAATCGGTAAAGTTAGAAAGTGGAACATCAATTACTTTCCAAGCTCCGGCGGTTGTTGTATAGTTTTGAGTCCCGCTATAGTGCCAGCCGCTATTCCAACCGGCTAACTTTAACGTAAACGTAAATGCTTCCGCAGCCCATACTTCAAAGTGCACATGATCACGCGCAGGTGCATTTCGTAAGTCTAATGTACGAAACTCACCTTCGGTCGCACCGGATATGTGACGAGTGTCTTTACCACTAATAGTTTCTGTTGTGCCCAAGCAGCCACCATCAAGACCTCGGCAAGCAAAGTCGCTAAGACCACACAAACCGGTTACCTGACAGATGTCCAACTCCGGATCATAAGGAACAGTTGTCACTGCAATCCATTTAGCGTAGAGGGTAGTGGGACCATCCTTAACCCAATTAGTGGCACTGGAACCGTCAGCATTGTAGTATTTTGTTCCGGCACCATTCTCTTCTGAGAAATAACCGCCGAAAGCATATCCCGCTCGTTTCGGCATCGTTGCTGACGGCATGGAAGAGCCAACCGTTGCGGTCACAGAACTCGATCCTCCTGACCCGCTCTGTTGATCTAACGCAATATCGGTGGCATAATCATACCATGTATGCGCTTCGCTTACCCAACCGCCAAAGATTTTGCCATCAATATCGTCTGCACTGACTTCCGATGCAGGATTATAATCATAATAAGCATGGGATGCACTTCCTCCTTTATCCTGCTCATGCAATTGCATCTCCACAATGACATTATATTTTGCCAATATAGTAGCTTTGTATATCCATTTTCCATCATACTTATAATCCGTCTGCTCAAATATCGGCCAAGATCCAAGCCATTCTCCATCTCCGGTACTGCCTACTTTAACATTGGCTAATAACATATAGGCTTCTGTATCAAATGCCGGAGATAAAGCATATTCTGTTGCCTCGGGAATCGCATAAACAGTGATATCGCGACCATACGTTATCCAATGATGAGATTCTGAATAATAGCCATCATAAATCTTTCCGTTTTCTGTTGACCATGCTGCAGTGTAATCCTCTTGCCACACACCACTCTTGTAATGTTTGAAGCGATATTGTCCGCCGCCATTATTAGGAGTGAACGTATAGGAATAGATGGGATAACCATTATACGTATAACCGGTATTGGTCATCGCCACATCCATATAAGCATCGTAAGAATTGAAGTTACCTTCTGTACCTTGATAACGGACATCTATTTTAATGGTTGAAGTTGAGTTGTCCCATGCTTTATCGCCGGTTCCGATAAATATTTTTCCGGTCACATACACGGTAATATCCGTCCCCCGCATCTCCCCCACTCCTAATGTGAGCAGCAGAGTTACAATAAGGCATAAGTTGGATGCGACTCGAGCGAAAGTCGAGCTTTTAGTAGGGGTTACTCCAAACTTCAAGGTATTTGTCAAAGTCTCATTTTTGTTGATTGCTGAACTATTTTTCATGATATTTTTTGTTGTAGTCTCATTGTGTAATATTCCACAGTGAAATGAAATCGGCTGCAAAGTTACATAAATAAATTTATATATGCAAATCGATTCGCTAAAAAGTGAAATGTTGTGAAAGTTATTTTCGGCGAAATTACGCGTTTGACGTAATTTTTGTGAGGTGATCTTTGAGGTTCGCTTGGGCATCCAAGTCCATTTTGCAGCGCATACGATAGCGCAACATCTCTACGCCACGCGTACTCATTCCGAGCAGCGGAGCCATCTCCTTGGTGAGCATTCCCATGTGGATGTAGATGCACAGTTTGCGCTCTTGTTTGTTCATCCACGGATACAATTCCGTCAGGTGTTTGCAGAATCCGGCATGCACCTCGTCGAAGTTCTCTTCGAACCGTTGCCAGTCTATGCTGTCGTCACGGTTATCCTGCTCCAACCGCTGGCGCAAGGTTTGCAGGCGTTCGTCAGCTTTCTTGACATTATGGGTTTGCAACTCGCGGATGGCTTTGTCGAGCTCTTCCGATACATATACAAACACCTCTTGACGGTTCGCCTCGTCGTGCAGTATGCGCGTCAACTCCTGACTCTTGGCTTGCAGGCGCGTCTGCGTCTTGTCATTTTCCAGTTGCAGGATGCGCAGTTGCTGCTCATGCAGGGTGCGACGCTTCGAGCGGTCGGCAAATACGTACAACACATACCCCAGTCCCGTCAACCATACGACGATGAATAGCGCCAACAACACACGTGCCCACCATGTCCTATACCAAGGCGGCAGGATGGTGAACGTCCACGACTGCAGCAACGTTACCGGTGAGCCATCCTCGGCCTGAGTCTGACACTGAACCTCAAGCGTGTAACGTCCCTCACGCAGAAGCGAACACTCGTAGTAGGCACGCTCAGTCAGCGGAGTGAATCCTTTGTCACGCGGCAACAACCGGTACGCGTATTGCGTATTACTTGCTGGTACACGGTTGATGGCGAACTCGAAACGAAGTGCCTGATTGTCAAACGGCATACGGAACAACTCACCTTTCGCGCCACTGCCGGACAACGACTCGCCGTACATCACCCCGCCATCGCCGTTCACCTGATTCACCTCACGCAAGTATATCCTCGGGCAGACATCTGATTTCTGACTTCTGATATCTGATATCTGACTTCTGACATCTGACTTCTCCAAAAGGCAATACCCCTGCAGCGTACCGATGATATAGCCGCCATCCGTCTCGTACAGGTTCTCAAAGCCGCCGACAAAATCCGTTGCGCCGTTATACAGAGGAAGTTCGGCAGCGTAGCCGCTATCCGTCAGTGCTCGTATGTACAACGTACCGTCGCGTACGTACAATACATTTCCATTTTTATCTTGATACGTCAGCGCATAGTACGTCTCACCTGCCAAGCGGTCAAACACAGCCTTGTCGTCCACCAGTTCGCCTTCTTCGTTCACCACACGACAGTAGCTAAGACTATTGATTAGTATATGCCCGCCCAAACGGCTTATATTAAACCAGTTATGCGCAGCGTCGTACGAACGAACCAATTGTGCGTTGAGCGTCACCGGATCATCCCAACTGAGCCGCACCACGCCGGAGTTAGCAACTACCCAGATTGTCCCCGTAGCATCCACCTGCCAGCGGAAAGCAGTATCTTCAAACCCATTGACCTTCGAAACCGTCCACTGACCTCTGACTTCTGATTTCTCTATTACCCTGAATCCCGAATAACTGCCGGCAATGATCCTGCCGTCAGGCAGTTGTTGCACCTTCCAGAACCCTTCATCCGTGCACAGGGGCTTGACGCGCCCATCCTCCACGACAAACAATCCCCTGTTGTGGCAGCAGAACACCGTGCCGTCAATCTCGCTCAGACTCCACACCTGCCCCATACTGCCCTCAACAAGCTGAAAGGTGAACGGTGAAGAGTGATCGAAACCGTTAATATTGGAATCTTTTGTTCCTTGAATCTTTGAATAATACAGTCCCTGATTCGTACCAAAATAGTATCTGTCATTCGTCCGCAAGGTAACGTATCCTACACCGAAATCCGTCTGTTCCTTGCTCAGATACTGCCGGGGTGAAGCCAATTGTACATAATCTATTCCTTGGTCAAGACCGACCCAAAGGTTGTCGCTGTGATCAAAGGTCATTGACAGGATCGTATTGTTCTGCAAGCCTTCCTTGCGGCTTACATAGCGAATGATCTGCCCTTGAGTATTCAGCACAACAATCCCTTCCTGTACCGTTCCCAAAGCCATTATATCACCTCTCACGGCAAACGTATAGAGTTGGTTCTTTCTAATAAACGCATCCGCCTCGGTGCGGAACGGTGCAATACGTGTGCCGTCATACACGAACAGCCCGCCCAGATCCGTGGCTATCAACAACCTCTCGGCATCAAGAGCCTGCAAGCAGCGCACCTCGTAACCGTGCAGTATATCCGAACCGTGAATGCGGTTCATCCTCGTTCCTGTGAGCAGGTACAAGCCGTTATCCGTACCAACATAGATCGCTCCGCCTATCTCTTCGGCGCAGAACACCCTACTCTCCACCCTGATAACCCTGACATCACTCAGCCACAAGCTATCTTCTGATATCTGATTTCTGATCTCTGACTTCTTTCGATCGGCAGAGCCGTGATGATTTCTGATAATTGCCGTAATAATTCTGTGCCGGGCAAAGA
>JAEEGG010001187.1_pt1 | contig 71540 bp, 54 predicted proteins | sample 9134161 | NCBI WGS metagenome assembly JAEEGG01 (sample SAMN16246543, study PRJNA631951) | gut metagenome | biome: gut microbiome; feature: rumen; material: CR-attached | host: Bos | place: Iran: Karaj | collected 2018-10
AAGTACATTTCGAGGGTAAATACAAGGACGTGTATACTGTGCCAACGGCCAATCAAAGGCATGTGTTCGATATGCTTGAGTTGCCTTACAGATATAAAGGCGTTGCTTACAACATGCCTCCAAAGAAAGAGTCACAAAAGGTAGATGCCGATCATAGCACAACTCACGACAATGAAAGAACAGACGAGGTGCCTGCAACTTGAAACCTATTTATGGTTATATTTCGGGATTTTGGGTTCTAATGGTTTGTTGTTCATCTTTACCTCCGTTTTTAGGGTTAATAACTTGAATACGGGTGCAAAGTTATGAGAATCCAGCCCACGCTGCAAGCAAAGCCGGGGGGCTGGCGGAATCCTGAAATCATTACAAGCTGAAAACCAGCGGGTTACGCGTCTGCATTCCTCAATCCGTCATCCGTCACCTCTATCCGTCACCCTGTAACCTGCTGATTATGAGCACGATTGACCGAAGGTGACGGAATGACGGATAGAAAATTAATCGAAAAAAGGAGACAAGGTGTTATGCCATTACGACATCAAGCACCATCATCAGTACAAAGCCAATGGCGAAGCCGATGGTGCTGAGGTTTGAATGCTGGCCGCCGGAAGCTTCTGGAATCAGTTCCTCGACGACGACGTAGAACATGGCTCCTGCGGCAAAAGCCAGCATATATGGCAGGACAGGCATCAGCTGTGAGGCCAGCAGCAATACGGCGACGGCTCCTGCGGGCTCGACGGCACCACTCAGCGAGCCAATCATGAACGAGCGCCAGCGGCTGTTGCCGGCGGCTCGCATCGGCATCGAGATGATGGCCCCCTCAGGCACGTTCTGAATGGCTATACCCAATGAAACGGCAACGGCACTGGTCAGCGAGATGTTCGTCAGGCCGCTGTCGGCTCCTGCGAACACCACGCCGACGGCCATTCCCTCTGGCAGGTTGTGGATGGTGACGGCAAGGGCCAGCATCGCCGTTCTGGAAAGGTGGGAGCGCATGCCTTCAGGTTTGTCGGTGCCGATATGCAGGTGTGGCGTCAGCTCGTCAATCAGCAGGAGGAAGCCCATTCCCAACAGGAACCCTATGGCGGCAGGCATGACAGACCATGCTCCTCTTCCAGACTCCATCTCCATAGCAGGAATCAGCAGCGACCATACCGATGCTGCCACCATCACCCCCGATGCAAAACCGAGCAGCGACTTCTGCAGCCGCACCGACATCCCGTCGCGCATCATGAAGACGAAGGCTGAGCCGGCCATCGTGCCCAGCAGCGGAATCAGCAGTCCTATTACCAATGTCATTGTCATCGGGTGCAAAGGTACAAAAAAGTTTTTGCAACTGGCTCGTAAATTCTTATTTTTTCCATCGAATCATTTGGCTCTTTCGCTTTTTCTTTATAATTTTGCATCATCAATAACTAAAAAACATAAATGACAAGTAAGATGATGAGACAAATGAAGCTTTGGGTGTTAGCCGCCATCCTGACAGTAAGCGGTGCTGGTATGTTGACCTCATGTAGAAAGGCGATTTCTGTCAATGACAATGCGACGCCTCAGAAGGTGGAGTCGACAGAACTCATTCGTACCAGCCAAAGCTGGGACGGTGAAGAGCTGCCAGACTATTTGCAGGGAAGGCCTGAACTCGTAGCCGTAAAGTATGTGTTCCCGGCTGGACAGAAGCTGGGCTGGCACCACCATCCTGTAATGAACTACGGCGTACTGATGCAGGGGGAACTGACTATTATCGGGCAGGACGGCAAGGTGAAGACCGTCCATGAGGGTGAGGCCGTCGTTGAGATGGTGAATACCATCCACCACGGTGAGAACCGGGGTACCAAGCCCGCCATCCTCTACATGTTCTACCTCTCGCAGAAGGACCTGCCACTGGCCGTTCAGCACCCGGAGATACCTTTGGACTGACTACAAGGCTCTTCATGCGCACAGTCGCCGGAGGCTTATGAACTGGTATTTCTGTCAGTTCGTGCAGTCTTGTGAGGATTAGAAAGTTGGAAGCGTTAAAAAAAGAGAAGGCGCTGAAAGTTTTCAATCCTCACCTCGCTGTTTTCGTGCTTTTTTTGTAATTTTGCACGATAATTATAACTAAGGTATATGGAAGTTACGAAGAAATATGTGATGGAACTGAGGGTGGCCGAGGCCGTTCGGGTTCACGAACGGTATGTGCTGCTGAAGCTGACGCAGGACGAGCAGTTGCCACCGATGCAGCCCGGACAATTTGTCGAGGTGCGCGTCGACGGCGTACCCGAAGTATTCCTCAGACGCCCGATATCGATTAACTTTGTTGACCGCGAGCGCAACGAGCTTTGGCTGCTCGTGGCTGTGGTTGGCGAAGGAACGCGGTGGATGGCCGGGCTTCAGCAGGGCTGTGCAGTGAATGTCGTCGGGCCGCTGGGGCGCGGGTTCTCGCTTCCCGAAGGTGAAACGGCGGACACGGGAGCGCGACTGCTTGTTGGCGGCGGCGTGGGCGTGGCTCCGCTGCTGTATTTGGGAGCGACGCTCAAGGAGGCTGGCGTGGAGCCGGTGTTCCTGCTTGGAGCGCGGACGGCGAAGGACCTGCTGATGGTCGACGAGTTCCGTAAATACGGCGAGGTACTGGTGACGACGGAGGACGGCTCCGAGGGTGAGCGCGGGTTTGTAACGCAGCATACGGTGCTGCAGACGCGGACGTTCGGGCTGATCCAGACGTGCGGGCCTACGCCGATGATGAAGGCTGTGGCGCGGTTTGCGTGGCAGCAGGGCATCGAGTGCGAGGCTTCGCTCGAGAACATGATGGCGTGCGGCCTGGGAGCATGCCTGTGCTGTGTTGAGAAGACTACCGAGGGTAATCTGTGCGTGTGCAAGGATGGTCCGGTGTTTAATATAAAGCGACTGTTATGGCAACTTTAAATGTGACAATAGGCAACCTGCGGTTGAAGAACCCGGTGATGACGGCCTCGGGAACGTTTGGCTACGGTCTCGAGTTTCAGGATTTTGTGCCACTCGACGGACTTGGGGCTATCATAGTAAAAGGAACGACCCTGCGCCCGCGCGAGGGCAATGACTACCCGCGCATGGCCGAGACGCCGATGGGTATGCTCAACTGCGTGGGCCTGCAGAACAAGGGCGTCGACTACTTCTGCAAGCACATCTACCCGCAGCTGACCGCTACCGGCGGCACGTATATCGTCAACGTGAGCGGCTCGTCGCCCGAGGACTATGCCGAGTGTGCGGCTCGTGTGGATGCGCTTGAGGGGATTCCGGCCATCGAGCTGAACATCTCGTGCCCTAACGTGAAAGACGGCGGTATGGCCTTCGGCGTGACCACGAAGGGTGCTGCCTCGGTGGTGCGTGCCGTGCGCGAGCGCTACGGCAAGACGCTGATTGTGAAGCTGTCGCCAAACGTGACCGATATTACCGAGATTGCCCGTGCGGTGGAGGCCGAGGGAGCCGACTCGGTGTCGCTCATCAACACGCTGATGGGCATGGCCGTCGACATTGAGAAGCGCAAGCGGGTGCTGTCAATCGGCACTGGCGGCCTGTCCGGCCCTGCCGTGAAGCCCGTGGCGCTGCGCATGGTCTACCAGGTGGCACGTGCCGTGAAGATTCCCGTCGTCGGCCTTGGAGGCATTATGACTGCCGAGGATGCCATCGAATTCCTGATGTGTGGCGCAACGGCCATCGAGATTGGCACCGCCAACTTCATCGACCCGGCAGTAACCATCAAGGTGCGCGACGGCATCAGCGACTGGCTCGACCGTCACGGCTGCCGCTCAGTACAAGATATTATAGGAACGATTGACTAACATATAAAACTACAAAAAATGAGAACTACTAAGAAACTAATCATGAGCCTGGCGCTGACGCTGTGCAGCATAGGGCTTAGTGCTGCCGAGCTGGTGGCATTTCCCGGTGCACAGGGCTGGGGACGCTTTGCTACCGGTGGTCGCGCGGGCAAGGTGTATCATGTAACTAATCTGAACGACTCGGGCACTGGTTCGCTTCGCGATGCTGTGAGCCAGCCCAACCGCATCGTGGTGTTCGACGTCTGCGGCACCATCTATCTGAAGTCGGGACTCGTCTTCTCCAGCAACCTGACGGTGCTCGGACAGACGGCGCCGGGCGAGGGCATACAAGTATATGGCGACCGTGTGTCGTTCTCGGGTGCCAACAACCTGATTGTGCGCTACATGCGCTTCCGCATGGGCAAGGGCGGAACGAGCGGTAAGGATGCTGCCGGCGTGTCAAACGGGCGCAACATGATCTTCGACCACCTCTCAGTGCTGTGGGGGCGCGACGAGTGCTTCTCCATCAGCTGGGACAACAAGGGCACCGAGCCGGCCGACATCACCATCCAGAACTCCATCATCGGACAAGGTCTGCAGACGCACTCCTGCGGCGGACTTATCCAGACGGCGGGCGGCGTGACGCTGTATCGTAATCTCTACATCGAGAACAAGACGCGCAACCCGAAGGTGAAGGGCCTGAACCAGTTTGTCAACAACGTGGTCTACAACTGGGGTAACGGCGGCTGCTACCTGATGGGGCGTGAGAGTGCCGGCAACTCATGGGCCGACATTGAGGACAACTACTTCATACGCGGTCCGTGGAACAGCAGTACCAAACCGCTGTCGGAGGGCAACGAGAACTTCCAGTTCTACGGTGCGGGCAACTACTATGACAACGACAAGGACGGCGTGCTGAACGGCGCCCCCATCACCGACGCAGACTACACCGCCTCGGGCGGACTGCGGCGTGCGACGCTGGGCGAGATAACCAACGCGCCGAAGGCCTTCCCCGAGATTACGCCGAAGATGACGGCCGAGCAGGCCCTGAAGTGGATTGTTGACAGCGTAGGCCCCTCGCTGCCTGCACGCGACGAGGTAGACAAGTACCTGATTGACGAGCTCACCTCATACGGCAAGCTGGGCTCTACCGATGGTATTTCAGACGAGACGACGCTGCCCCACGGCGGCACGGGTACCCTCTATTCAGGCACCAAGCCGAAGGACAGCGACGGCGACGGCATGCCCGACGAGTGGGAGACAGCCAACGGCCTGAATCCGCAGAAGGACGATGCGATGACTATTGCCGCCAACGGCTATGCCAATATCGAGAACTACGTGTTCTCAATCGACCGTGCCTATCCGTACGTCAAGAACCCCTCTAACCTGCAGGTCACTGACCAGAAGAAGGAGTCAATCACGCTGAACTGGACAGACAATGCCGACAACGAGACGGGCTACATCATAGAATACTCAACCGACAACAAGACGTTTCAGGAACTGGACCGCACAGAGGCCGATGCGACTACCTACGTGGCCGGCGGACTGACACCCGAGACGGTGTACTACTTCCGCATTCATGCTTACGGTGCCAACGGCCTCGTGTCGCCCTACACGGCCATTACGACCGAGACGCTTGGCGACCCGGCAGCCCCGAAGGCATCGCTCAATCCATCGCCGGCAGTCAATGCAGAAGTCGGCGTGGCCCAGGGCGGCGTCACGCTGACGTGGGAAAACCCTACTAAGGAGTACGATGGCAAGATCATCTACTTCGTACTGCTTGGTACGGACGCCGACAACCTGAAACAGATGATCACCACAACGAACAAGAGCTATGAGTACACGGGCGAGCTGGAACCCAACACCACCTACTACTGGCGTGTCGACGCCCGCAACAACGTGGGCAAGACGCAGGGTACGCTATGGTCGTTCAAGACCGTTCAGGGCGGTACGCTCTTCTATACCGACTTCAACACCCAGCCCGAAGCCTTCCACGAGAAGTTCCCGGGCACCGGCAATACGAACATCATCAACGGTAACACCCAGACGACCATCGGCGGCATGACGTTCGGTGCCAACGGCAGCAGCAGTGCGCGCATCGTGTCGTTCAGCGACAGCGGCCTCACCGGCGACTACTCAGCCGACGACGCAGGCGCATCGGCACGCTGCATTGAGTTCACCAGCGGTAGCGGATATGTGCAGTTGCCGGCAGTGGACGGTCCCTGCACCATTACCATCTGGACGGGCAACTCTGACAACAGTTCGAAGACGTTCAACCTGAAGACGATTGTCGACGGCAAGGAGACGAACGCTGCCTCGTTCACCTTAGCTTCGGCCAAGAAGAACTTCAAGCACACCTATACCTACACGGGTAGCGACAAGGTGATTTTCAAGATTGACGGCAACGGCAAGAAGTTCCGCATACACGACGTGCTCGTCGAGAAGTACGTGCCTCAGGATGTCAACGAGCCGTTAGAGGTCAAGACTTATCCCGAAGCCGATAAGATTTCCTATATGGACGGCGTGATGACATTCCGCTTCAATCAGGACATCAAGTACTTGGGCGGCGCCACCATCAACGGCGACGGCTTCGAGCGGATCACCAGTGTGTCGGCTGCCGGAAGTTCCCTGACCGTCAGCTACGAAGGGCTTGACGTGAACACGGAGTATGTCATTGATTTCCCCGAGGGGGCCATCACCGACGTCAATGGCAAGAAGAGTTTCACGGGCGAATTTGAGTTCACAACCTGTGACTTTGGCTCGATAGACAACATCAGCGAGACGCATAAGGGTAGGGCAGCCGTCAGTTTGCCCATCGACTTTAAGCCCTTCAACACCGTGGCCCTCCTGGAGCGCGAGAACGGAACAGAGCAGAGTGCTGCCAGCGAGCATCCCCACTGGGTGCAGGTGAGTGGCGACGTCACTGCCGACAAGGCCGTCTTCACCGCCACCTCCGACAAGGTGATGACCTTCTTCGCCACAGCGTCGCCTGCCATCAGAGTCAAGGTCGACTATAGCGGCAGCGGCAACGTGGAGTTCAAGATTCAGGAGACCCGCAATGCTGACGTGACGCCGGGCTGGCGAACTATCCGCGTGCTGCGCGCCGAGGATTTTCCCTTCGACGGCGTAATCCACCTCAACAACGAGGCGCGCTTCGTCAAGCTCTCTGCCCCCAAACTGTCGGGCAGTGTGACGCTCAGCGAGTTTCGCGTGGCCGATGCTGACGGCAAGGGACTGGGCGAAGGCTTTGACCTCGGCGGCGAGACATCTGTTCGCGAGGTGTTCTCGGGTCGTGCCGGCACGGAGTACTTCACGACGGCCGGCGAGCGTGTTGCTGCGCCGGGCAAGGGCGTGTACATCGAACGGGTGACTTCGGCCGACGGCAAAGTGACCTCAAGGAAGGTTAGCCGATAAGGAAAACAAAGAAATGAGGGCTGGCAATCGCCAGCCCTCAACCAACACAAAAACTAAACTAGACTTAACTAAAGCTATAGCGGACTTTCACAAGCCCTGAATAGCGTTTGCAAAGTTAGCGTTATTTTTGTTAACTCCAAAATATTTTGCCATAATTTTGCATTTTAACTGCAAAAAAAAGCTAAATTATCATTTTCGTCGATAAATAAGCGTCGAAAATCGTCATTGCTGCCATTGCTTCAACAACTGGCACGGCACGTGGCAGTACACAAGGATCGTGGCGCCCGCGGGCGGTCAGCGTGGTTTCGTTGCCTTCCTGGTCGACTGTCTGCTGCGGTTGCAGCAGGGTGGCAACAGGCTTGAAGGCCACGCGGAAGTAAATGTCCTGTCCGTTGGAGATGCCGCCCTGAATGCCGCCGCTGTGGTTGGTCAGCGTCGTGATGGTCTTCTCGTCGTTGGCCACGAAGCGGTCGTTCACTTCCGAGCCGCGGCGGGTGGCGCTCTCGAAACCGTCGCCATACTCAAAGCCCTTCACCGCATTGATGCTCAGCATGGCCGCGCCAAGCTCGGCATGCAACTTGCCGAACTCGGGCTCGCCCAATCCTACAGGACAGCCCTTGACGATGCACGTGATGATGCCGCCGATGGTGTCGCCCTCAGCCTTCACCTCGGCTATCAGACGCTCCATTTCAGCCGCCTTCTCGGGGTCAGGGCAGCGCACGGCGTTGCTCTCGGTCAGTGCAAGGTCATACTGACGGTAGTCGCGGCCGAGCGCAATGTCGCCTACCTGCGATGTGTAGGCCTGAACGCTGATGCCCAACTGGCTCAGGGCCAGCTTGGCCAGTGCTCCGGCCACTACGCGGCTGATGGTGATGCGAGCCGATGAGCGGCCGCCGCCCCGATGGTCGCGAATGCCGTACTTGGCGAAATAGGTGAAGTCGGCGTGCGACGGGCGGAACACTGTGCGCAGGTTCTCGTAGTCCTGCGAGTGCTGGTTCTCGTTGCGTACGATGAAGCCGATGGGGCAGCCCGTCGACTTGCCCTCAAACACGCCGCTCAGCAGCTCAACGCGGTCTGCCTCCTGGCGCGAGGTCGTGATGGCGCTCTGTCCCGGCCGGCGGCGGTTGAGCTCGCTCTGAATGAAGTTCAGGTCGATGTCGACGCCGGCAGGCATGCCATCAACCACGCCGCCGATGGCAGCGCCGTGACTCTCGCCGAATGTGGTCAGCGTGAACTGGTGTCCGAACGTGTTACCCATTGCAGCAGCCGCAGCCTCCTTCGTTACATCCATCGCCGCAGCCTTCGCCATCGCCGCAGCCGCCACAGCCGCCGCAACCGCCTGCCATCTGCTTGATGAGACTGTTTACCTCGTCATCGGTAGCAGGACGGTTCTCAATCACCTCGCCCGTGAAGTTCAGTGTCTTGCCGGCCATCGGGTGGTTGGTGTCGATGGTTACGCCGTCGGCCTCAATGATTTTTACCTGAGCGGGGAAGTGATGGCCCTCGCCGTCGACTAGCGTGATGATGGCGCCGGGATAGACGTGGGCGGCATCAAACTTGTCGTCAATCAGGAAGAACTCGCGCTGCAGCTTGTGAAGTCCTGCAGGGTCGTAGTCGCCAAAGGCCTCGGCTGGCGTTAGCGTGAAGTTAAACTCGGTGCCGCTTGCCAGATTGATGACATGCTGCTCAAGGGCGTCGAGCGATACGCCGAAGCCACTGATAAACTGGAAAGGCTTTTCGCGGATGGTCTGCTCCTCCAGTGTGCGTTCGCCGTCTTTTACCGAATGAAGCTGGTAGTGTACGGCCAGAAATCTGTGTTCCATATCTTCTATATACCTTATTATATTAGTTTTTGGGCTGCAAAGGTACAAAAAAGCATTGAAAACGCCTCATTTTTCACCGAAAAAAGGTAAAAATTCAAATAATCGCCGATTCTTTGACACACGTCAACTAAACGCCTGTTTGCGCGCACAATCACCCCAAAAGTTTTGCGGGACCCGAAAATCGCCGTACCTTTGCACCGTCAAAACCAAACAAAAGGTTGCGACTAAGGATAACAACACATTAATAAAGTAGGGGCACAAACAGGATAACACACGCCCCGAGTAAAGAGAGAAAGGAAAAGTAAAAATGAAAAGATTGTTTTTAGTGATCGTTGCAATGCTCAGTATGACTATGACATTTGCAGAGAATGAGGAAGCAAAGAACGTGAATCAGGTTGAGGCCTACGACATGAGCGTCAATATGCGCAAGCTCAGCGTCACCCTCGGACTGACCACCGACCAGATTGAGGCCGTAGAGAACGTTCACAATTATTTCGCAGCTGAGATGCAGCTGGCTGCCCACGCCGACGAGGCTGACCGCAAGGAACTGGTCAAGAAGGCTGTCGAGCGCGACATCAAGTGGATGCGCTATGTGCTCGACCAGAAGCAGTACCGCACTTATCTGATGCTCCTCAACACGACGCTCAACAACCGCGGTTTGAACGTCAGTGAGTAAGAGAAAGTTTGAGAATTTGGTTATTTGGCCGCAGGTTCGTTGAGAATCTGCGGTTTTTTCTTTGCCCTTTCGGAAAAATACATTAAATTTGCAGCCAGAAATGTGTACTAATCAATAAATGAAACTATGAAAAAGGTAAGGTTTATTCTCACCATGATGGTTGCGCTGCTTGTTGTGAGCTGCGGCACCACCTCAACGGTGCCCATCACCGGGCGCCAGCAGACACTGATGGTCAGCGATGGCGAAGTGCTCTCACTGGCTACTCAGCAGTATCAGGAGTTTATGAAGACCGCCAAGCTCTCTACCAATGCCAACAATACGGCCATGGTGAAGCGGGTAGGGCAGAACCTGGCCAACGCCGTCAACAACTATCTGAGAAACAATGGCTTGTCGGCTGAACTGAAGAACTTTGCATGGGAGTTCAATCTGGTGCAGGACAAGCAGGTGAATGCCTGGTGTATGCCTGGCGGAAAGATTGTCGTCTACGAAGGACTGCTGCCTGTCACGCAGGATGAGGCCTCGCTGGCCATTGTCGTCGGCCACGAGATTGCCCACGCCGTTGCCAAGCATTCGGCCGAGCAGCTCTCGACGAAGATGAAGCAGCAGCAGGGCTTACAGATTGGCGCCGCCGTCGCCGGCATGCTGGGCATGGGCACCAATACGCAGAGCATCCTGGCCGCCGTCGTCTCACAGGGCTTTAACTTCAAGAACCTCAGCTACTCGCGCGACCATGAGAGCGAGGCTGACCACATGGGACTCATCTTCGCCGCTATGGCTGGCTATAATCCTCAGGTGGCCACTACCTTCTGGCAGCGCATGGCAGCCTCGTCGACCAATCAAACGGCAGAGTTCCTGAGCGACCACCCGTCGGATGCTACCCGCATCAAGCAAATCCAAGGCTGGATGCCTGAGGCGCTGAAGTACTACAAACCCGCTACAACCACCACGACCACAGCAAAGAATACTTCAACAACCAAGAAGTCAACAAAGAAATAGAAAAAAGGGAGGCCCGAGCCTCCCTTTTTATTTTACTTGAACAACTCGTCAAGCAGTGTGTAGAACGAAGGGTCCTCGCCAACGATAGTCTTCACGATTTTGCCGTCAGGACCAATGATGATCTTCGTCGGGAATCCCTGAATGGCGTAGTTCTCAAGCACGCTCGATGTCTTCGGATTATAGACGTGCAGCCAGGGCAGTTCGTGCTTGGCAACAGCATCTTTCCACTTCTGCTCCGTATCGTTACAGTCGATGCCGAGGATTTCGAACTTACCGGCGTACTTCGTGTAGTACTCCTTCATCTGCGGAATGCCCTTGATGCACCAGACGCACCACGAACCCCAGAAGTCGAGAATCACGTACTTGCCGCGCAGTGAACTGAGTTTCAGCGGTTTGCCGTTCAGGTCGTTCAGGGTGAAGTCGGGTGCCTCGATGCCTGCAGCCTGCTTCTTGGCGGCCTCTTCCTCAGCCTTCATCTCAGCTTCTATCCGGTCGAGCATTCCTTGGTACAAAGGTTTCATACGACCGTCGCGGATATCGGGATTGAGCAGCGTGACGGCCTCCTTCATCTTCTCCACGTCGCGCATTTGGGTGATGAAGTAAGCCGAGCATTCGTAGTCGGGGTGCGCCTTGATGAAGTCGTAGATGGTCTGCGTCACGTCCTTTCCTGCCTTCTGGGCGTTCTCAATAATGGTATCTGCCACGTGGAACTGGCTGTAGAACTTCGAGCCGTCAATGTCATAGCGCGAACGGTCCTCAGCTGTCAGCTGCACCTCCTCGCCGGGAATGGCAGGAATCACGAATACCGAGGCCGGCTCGCCGCGCAGGGCTGCCGGCTCCACCAGGTACATGCTGGCGGGGGCAGGCACGTCAATCTCGAAGTCGAACACGCCCTGCTTGCCCGTAAAAGACTTCCGCACCTCGTGGTCTTCAGTAACATTCAGCAGCACCACGATGCTGTCGCCCACCGGTTTACAATTCATTTTCACTCTCAGTTTTCCGTCTGCCGCCTGCACCGTCAGTGCTGCGGCCATGAGCCCAAGGCTCAGCAGTAGTTTTTTCATTGTCTTGCTTGTTATTTGTTTTTGATGTTCACGTTCATGTTCACTTCCCCAGGAATCGGCTCTCTAAATAGCGGTTGAACTGCTCCTTGTAGCTGTCGCCGATGGGCAGGTAGGTGTCGGCATCCATGATGACGCGGTTCTTGTTCACCTCTTTTATCTTGTCGAGGTTGACGATGTATGAGCGGTGTATGCGCATGAAGTTCTGTGGCAGTCGCTCCTCCAGTGCCTTCATCGCCAGTAGCGTCACGATGGGCTTTGGCTGGCTGTCGAGGTGCAGCTTCAGATATTCCGACATGCCCTCCACATAGCGTATGTCCTGGATGTTAATTTTTACCACGCGGTAGTCGGTCTTGACGAAGAAGGCCCCATCCTGTCCTCCCCCCGTAGGGGAGGAAACCGCCGCGCCAGAAGCCTCCCCTACGGGGGGAGGCTGGAGGGGGCTTTGGATCCTGTCCTTCAGCCGCTCAGCCGCTCTCATAAAGTCCTGCAGTCCAAAGGGCTTCAGCAGGTAGTCGACGGCATTGACACGGAATCCCTCGACGGCATATTCCGAGTAGGCCGTTGTGAAAACGATGAGCGGCGGCACGGCCAGCTGCTTGACGAAGTCCATGCCATTAAGGTCGGGCATGTTGATGTCGCAGAAAATGGCATCCACCGGCTCGCTGTCCAGCAGCTGTTGGGCTTCAATGGCACTCTGGCACTGTCCCGCCAACTCCAGGAACGGCACTTTGCCGATATAGCTGACCAGTTGTTGCAGGGCCAGCGGCTCGTCGTCGATAGCTAATACTCTAATCATTCTTAATCAATTTGTTGGCCATGCGCTTAAGGTCGGCGGCAGTAATAAGTTCGTCGCAGTCGAGCTTGAAGGGCGCCTGGTCGCTGCTGATGTCGTTGGAGCCGAGCCACAGCACCTTGAATCCCTTGGCGGGCACGCTGCCTACACTGGCAGGTATTTGCCAAAGCTTCAGGTTCTCGATGTCGTTACTCAGATACATCCCCCCGAGTCTGACATCCTCGCTGCCGGGGTTATAGAGTTCTATCCAACTGTCGAAGTTGGTTGCCGGGCTCATCACCTCGCCCACGTTGGCGGCCATCAGTTCGTTGATAACCAAAGTTACTGTAGCTAAAAAAGTAGAAAACATTGAAGTGGTTTTAGATTCCGGCTGCAAAGTTACAAATATTTTTTCAATACTCCAACGTTATGAATAGTTTTTCCGAGAACTATCGGCTACCGCTCCTTCAGCCACTACGGTGACCACCGCCGCCGCTGCACGACGAACTGCCGCCGCCGCCGGTATGGCGGCCGGGGCCGGGGGTGGGGTCAGTAACCTTAGTTATAAAGAAGCAAAACTGGCAAATATGCTGCTCACAATATTTTTTTTGAAAAAATACTACCACTTTTACCACTTTCTGTTTATCTTTCTGATTATCCGTATGTTACATAGTGGTATTAATAGTGGTGGAAGTGGTATTATATTACCACTTCAGTGGATTTTGCGACAAAAATTGGCAGTTTTTCATCAAAAAGGAGGCCTATTCTCCGACTTCTTTTGTACAAGTTACAGCCAATCATGGCCAATTCTTGTGCTCCGACGATGCAGAAAAACCGTTCCGACGGCCTCGGAACGGCGTTCAGGCAGCCTCGGAACGGTCGTAAAGTGCTTCCAGAGGAGCAAGAAACTGCGCTATTCCGGCCAGCCTGTCTTGCAGAAACTACAGAAATAGTGGTGGAAGTGGTAATATAATACCACTTCCACCACCCTTATTACCACCTTACAACACGCTCATTCACAACGCGTTAATGCAAAAAGTGGTGGAAGTGGTAATATAAACCGCAAAAAAAAATCTGGGAATGGTTGTTTATGGGCGGCTGTTTCAGCTGTCTATTTCCTGAATTCCGACCTGCGGTTAAAAATTGTCCAACCTACATTATTCACTGAAATTGGCATCATATACGTATCTTATTCTTCAACATACAATTCTTGACAAGCCAAGCGCGTAGCGAGTCCCATGTAATTATTCGTATAATTTGCTCCGCGTAGCAATTAATGATAAATTCGCAACTTATACTTCAGACATCAAATGGAGGAACTATGCTGGGGGCGGGAAAGTTGTTAACAATCTTTTGTCCTTTTATAACCACACAGAAATATTTGGGGGTCTAACCACGCCCACCCCCAGGGAACGACCAATCTTCTAAATCTTTTAATCTTTGTTTCATATGTTTCAATCCACGCCCCCACAAGGGGGGCGACCCTCTAACATCTTACATCATTATGACCGACAAAGTTTCAATCCACGCCCCCACAAGGGGGGCGACTCTATATATTACAATATCCTTAATCAGAGACAGATACTTTTGATTGCGGCTGCAAAGTTACGAAAAAAGGTTGATACTTCACACACTTTTCATGGAATTTAAGCAGCTGTGCGGGAATTTCGCACAGCAGAGCCGTATCTTTGCGCGGTAAAACATATTTATTCACGCAAAAGACAGTATCAAGATGAAAACAGGAATAATTCAGAGACGCTATCGTGGTTGTCACAAGCGCTAAGCTCTTGGCAGGAATAATTTGACAGAAGTTATGCAATTTTTTCGCCAAAAAGTATTGTCGATTCAAAAAGATTCACTATCTTTGCAAGCGGATATGGCATCGGCCATTGTCCAATTGACATACTGAACAGCGAAGCATTGTGCTTCATTCTCACCAAACGGGAACCTGAGAACTTCCCTGCCTGGCAACGGGCAGAACTGAAAGCGGAGAATGTTGTGCAGTTGTTTCCGCGCATATCAGGCGCGGACTTCTGTCATATTCCGTTTTCAAGGTTTTCTCAGGACCTCCGTTGCAGAATATTGGCGCGAGTCTGCGCCTCAGTGTATATAGGAACTAAAAACTTAAAACAATGATGACCGAAACAGAATTAAAAGAAAAGGTATATGAAGGTGTCATAGAACTTGCCGTCTCTCTGACGCGACAGGGCAAGACCATGACTTCAGACGAGTTAACCGCGTGGATCAACCAGCATTACGCAGGCTTCCAGCACCCCTACGGAAACTCCCGTGGCGTGCCCCAAGCCGCCTTTCTTCGTGCCAAGAATACAGGCAATCAGGAAGGCATGGATGCCCTTGTCAAAGCCTTCACCCACAGTGACGGTTCGCCCCTATGGCAGGAATAACTAAAGAAAGGAGGAACATATCATGCTCACAAAAATAGGGGAAGCGACATTCAAGTGCAAGGACTGTGGCGAGACCTTCGAAACCTTCTACACCGAGGGCGGCATCAGGGCAGGCATCAACCTGCCGCATTGCCCTAAGTGCGGGAGTGGGAATACGAAGAAAGCCACATTATTGGATTGTATTTTGTAATACCTATTTTTTATAATATATGCCACAACTCATCAACATAGGACAAGAACTACTGAGAATCAATACGACAAAGAACGCCATAGAGTACTCTCAAAATGGTGGTCGCTCATGGGTGACGCGCTGTAACAGCACGTCATACGGAACTTTCATCGACCTTTTGCAGGTAGGCCGCGAAATCCTGGCCTGCACCAGCAAAGGTCTGTATGCCTCTCAAAACGACGGGCGTTCTTTCGCGCCCCGATGTACTAACACATCATCCTACGGCGATTTCCTCACCCTGATGCAGAACGGCAACGAACTACTGGCAAACACCAGCAAAGGTCTGTACTATTCGAGGAATGAAGGAAGAAGTTGGGGGAAACGGTAATTTTTAAAAGATACAATTTTGTAGTTATGGATATTGATTTAATTGAATCAACTTTCAGTGAGTTGATGGGGGAACTTGAAAAAATAAAAGACCTCAACGAACTTGCTGAATCTTACAAAAAGAAGACACAGGTTTTGAGTGAACAATTAGAGCGTTTTCTTTCTGCGTCTGCAGAAGGACGTAATATTGTGATGGAAAAGATACAGTCTGTAGAGGATGTCCTTAAATCAATTAATGAAAATGGACTGCCCGAGCTTCGGGATTCTTTTAAAGAAACATCAGATGGTATAAATCAGAAAGCTGAGGAATACCAGAATTCAAATGCTGATTGCTTCAAAGCGATAGACACTTCCTTGTCTCAGATAGTGCAAGAAGCCTCAAAGTCAGCCAATGAAATTAGAGAGTTCGAAGAAAAGGCATTCGAGACTCAGTCCAAACTCAGTGGATTGATTTCTGAGAAAATTGATGGTTTAAATCAGAAAGCTGAGGAATACCAGAATTCAAATGCTGATAGCTTCAAAGCGATAGACACTTCCTTGTCTCAGATAGTGCAAGAAGCATCAAAGTCTGCCAGTGACATTAGAGAGTTCGAAGAAAAGGCATTCGAGACTCAGTCCAAACTCAGTGGATTGATTTCTGAGAAAATTGATGGCGTTAATCTGAAAAATGGGGAGTTTCAATCATCTTTACATGGAGTCATTAAAGAAGTTCATCAGTCTAATGCTCAAAGTCTTGATAACAATTTTAATGCGATTAAAAAAGGGCACATGCTCAATTACATTCAGCTTACACTTACATTAATCGTTATTGCTCTTCTCGCTTTAATCCTATTTTCAAAATGAAAGCTAGCGACATAGCATATTTGATGTCTTCTTATCTAATAGTGGCAGATGAAGAAATCAATCAGAAAGAATTAGATGTTCTTTCCCAAAATTTTCATGAACCAACATCAAAAGAATTAGAAGAAAAGCAAAAAGGAATTTTCGCAGACGCTAAAGATAAAGTTGAACTTGACGTCTTGATTCAAGACGCAAAACAATTATCTATAGAAGAGAAAACAAAAATCATAGAATTGTTATACAAGATAGCATATGCAGATGGCTATTACGATGATAGGGAAAATCAGATAATTGAAACCATTACAAATAAATTAAAATTTCCACAGAAACTTAAAGTAGAGATTGAAAACAATATTACCCAAAATCTTTCTCCCATTGTGTATACCCTTCCATGGGGTGAGAATTTAAAAAGTATAGTTCATCGCCTATTATTGGCTTTAAAAGACGAAAAAGAGGATGAGCATGAACTTCTGTCTGGAAACCGTTTCATACAACAAATTAGGAATATTGCTAATTGGTCAAAGGAGGATTTGTCTTTTGCAGAGAATGAAATGAAAAGTTTTAATCAGTTCCTGCAAGATAGAATAAATGCAATTGATGATGTCATAAATAAGGTTAGGAACTACAATGCAAAAACAGAAGAGGTAAAAGAGCTTCAAAAACAATTGAAGGCATTCAATGACAACATTCAAACTAATATAGTTGATAGTCTTCGTGAGAATCTTGCCGTTCTGAACAAAAAAAAGAGAACCATCAGCTATTTTACCATAGCCTTCATGGGGCGGACAAAAGCAGGAAAGAGCACTTTCCATAAGGTTGTGACCCACGAAGAAGACGATGATATAGGTATTGGAAAACAAAGGACAACAAGATATAACCGTAGCTGGTATTGGGAAAACTTAAGAATAATTGACACACCAGGAATCGGAGCAGCAGGTGAAGGAGGGCGTACGGACGAAGAAGTGGCCAGGTCTATCATAGATGAAGCAGATTTAGTTTGCTATATTGTCACAAGTGATAGTCAACAAGAGACAGAATTTAATTTTCTGCAAGGACTGAAAGATAGGAACAAACCTTTATTCATCATACTAAACTTTAAAGAGAAAATTGAGGAAAGACCCCGCTTTAAGAAATTCTTAAATGATCCATTAAAATGGAAATACAACAAAGGTCCTAAATGCATAGATGGCCATGTACAAAGAATAAAAGATCTTATCGGAGATAAATATGACTTCAACTCCATTGAAATCATACCTATTCAACTATTGGCTGCTAAAATGTATTATTCTTCCAATACAGAATATACTAAGGAGCAAAGGGATAAATTATATGAAGGTTCTAACATCAAAGAATTTATTACTGATGTGAAGAAATGTGTTTACGATAGTGGAAACATAAAAAAGACTCAGAATATCATTGATGGTTGTGGCACTCAAATCTATTTTACAAACAAAGAAATAAAGAGGATATATAGCGAAATAAGCGACAAGTACGAAAAAATCTCGAAACAGAGGATTGAGATAATTGGATTCATTGACAGAGAATCAAAGAAGGTGAAAGAAAAGGCAACCAAAGAGATTGAATCTGCACATTCTAAACTTCATAACAATGCCGTTTCCTTCACAGAAGAACACTACGGCGAAAAAAAGGAATTGGGTGATTTGTGGAAGAAAGACAGGAGAAACAATATAATTTATGATGAGATGAATTCAAATCTTGAGAAGTTGGCAAGTGATTTCTCTAAAGCTGTCAATGATCGAATAGAAGAGAGTATGTCAGATATGGAATTCCTTTTTTCTCTTCAAACTGATAATGAGAGTATAAAGGGAAAAGGGGGAACAACAAATAAAAGGATGTACGTAAATATTCTTGGCACGTTAGCCGGACTTGCCATTCTTTCGAATCCATTTGGGTGGGGTACACTTGTTCTTGCGGGCGTAAGCTTTGCTATAACACTAGTGTTTAATGGTATCTCAAGACTATTCAAAAGTAAAGAAGAAATAATAAAGGAGAAAAAGGAAAAACTATTGAAAGAGTTAGAGGCAAACATTGAAAAAAACAAAGATAACATGTTAGCCGCTTTCCAGCTTCAGTTCAACAACTCCGTCGATGAACTTAAAAATCAATTAAACTCAAACTTTTCTTTGATATTGGATAATTCAAAGAGACTTATTGAGCATCTGAAAGCAATAGAAGACGATGCGCAGATGAAGGAAAATAGGCTGAATTCTTTTTTTGCTTATCGAATATTTCAGCATATATACCCTGAAAAAGTTGCGCCACTAAATGCATCGGTCTCTAAAGAGATTATATTATCTCAAATCAAAGTAGAGCGAGATTATGAGCGTCATTCAATGCACATCACATCAATTATAGCAAACAAAGATGATGAAGATAAAGTAAGAAAACTAATTCAATTAAAAACTCTAATAAATTAAGAAGATATGGCAACAACAAAACTTAAAATTGAACAACTTTCTGTAAAACTCAATGAGCTAAAAGAAAGAACTTACAGATTGTTAGACGAAAATGACAAGGATGAGCTGAAACAGCAGTTACAGAAAGAGTTAGCAGACTTAAAGGAAAGGTCTTCAATTAAGATTGCCTTTGTAGGTCAATATAGTTCTGGAAAATCTACAATCATTTCTGCATTAACAGGCAGAAAGGACATTGTTATAGATGCAAATGTTTCAACTGATAAAGTCGAAAGATATGAATGGAACAATGTTATTCTGATGGATACTCCTGGTATATTGGCCGGGAAGAAAGAGAAGCATGATCAAGAAACAATAGATGCACTAAAAGAATGCGATCTGATTGTCTATGTGCTAACAAGTCAACTCTTTGATAATGTCATATTCAATAACTTCATAGATTTGGCATATAATCAAAAGTTTAGCGATAAAATGCTTATAGCTATCAATAAGATGTCGATGGAGAATGGCGACTTTGACCAGTTATGCAATTCTTATACAGAATCTATAAAAGAAGCATTTAAAGAGCAAGGATATGATTTCAACTTTAACATAGTTTTTCTGGATGCTGCAGACTACATTGAAGGAACTGATACTGATGATGAGGATTTTATAGAGCTAAGTAACTTTACTACTTTCATAAATAGTCTCAACTCATTCATCGATGAAAAAGGCTTGATAAAAAAAGAACTGGATACTCCAGTCCGTGTTTTACGAAAATATGTAGCAGATATTGCTATTCCACAAGACAACAATCAAATGCTTGTCCTACTTAATCAATATGCAAATAGATTTGAACGTTTTAAGAAAGATATACTAAGAGATGCAAGAATCATTTTCAATAAATTTGAGGATGAAAGTATGTCATCTGTCATCAGCATATCTCAATCCATTGGTGAGAAGCCTAACGAAGAACTTGAGTCAGACGTAAAGCAATTCCAACACCAAATAGAAAAAAAGTTGGATATTGTAATAAAGGAAACAGGTGAAATGGTTGATGCGCATTATAAAGAAATGCAAGACGAGTTCGACCATTTTAATGACAAGGAAGTGTTCGTTCAATACGAAAAGAGTTTGGACATGAAAATCCAATCACCAAATCTGACTGATGAAGAAAAGAAGAGTTACGAGCAACAGAAACTTATTATGAAGCTCATGTCAGATGGGGCGAATAAGGTTAGCTCTATGGCTGGAGAAGGTCTAAACTTGTTTGGAGGAAAAGTATCTGATGTCGCGGGGAGTCAATTACATAATGCGGTTTATGGTATTGGGAAATTCTTCGGTTACAAATTTGGTCCTTGGGAAGCAGTAAAGATTGCTGGTCGAGTAGGAAAGTTTGCCAAGTTTGGTGTACCTGTAATTGCTGCAGGATTTGATATTTGGATGACAATGCGTGAAAACAAGAAAGAAGATGATAGGATTAGAGCAATTACAGCAGCAAAACGCCAGTTTAATGAAGAGTTTAGAACAGAAATTGGAAAAATCAGAGTTCAACTTGACAATGAGTTTAATAAGATCATAAATAATTATAATAAGGTTCAAGAAGATATAAACCAGCAAAAAAGGAATTTAATTAGCATATCACAAAAGAACAAGGAATTGGTTCAGCAAATAAATGACATTGATGCTGAATATGTGGACTTTATAGAAATAATAGATGATAACAAAACAGAATAATAGTATGTCCCTGTAAATTCCAACTTAATAGACCAGAGTGATAGTTGCGGATTTTAGGTTTATCATAGTCACGTCATGGATGATTTCATTTGCCTTGTTTTGCAGCACTAAAGAAAATGAAACACTTGACATGACAAACTCCAAGACAACATTCTGAAGTCTTGTGACTTACAAAAAGTTTAACTATAGTGCTGCGGAATTAATGATTATGGAAAAAGAAGAATTTAAAACGTCTTGGGATTTAACCCAAAAAAAAGATTTGGATTTAGTAATGGCAATGTTTCCAACTTTAAGTTTAACAGGCTTTGTTTATAAAAAGATTCTTGACATCTTCAACACGGATACTTCTAAGCAAGCGAAAGCGGCTGAAGAACTGATTAAAGCTGGCAAGGAGAATGGCGTTGATGAGATGGAGATAAAGTTAAAACAATTTGCTGGTGGTAAACTAAATATACCCGAAGATGTTAATATAGATGTGCAAATAGGAAAAAGTGAAGAAACAGTCATTAAAGTAAAATACAAATAGATTATATAAATAGGGTCTGTTTCTTCAGTATAATAGTATGAGCAACATCTTTTTCAAACCTTTTGTAGGCTCTGCCTACACCTCGGGTGGTATATTTGGCAAGCGGGTGATGATTCTTGGGGAGAGTCATTACTGCGAAGAGAGATGTACGGATTGCGGCAACGCAAGGGCGCATCCAGAGTGTTGCGCCTTTACGAACGGCGTGGTGAGTGACTATCTGAATGAATCGTTAGACAGGCAGCGGTGGATGTCAACGTACTTGAAGTTTGAGCGGTCGTTGGTTGGGCATGAGACGGACTGGGAGGAACGGAAGAGGATCTGGAACTCCGTGGTGTTCTACAACTATCTGCAGGCAGCGATGGGCGGGCCTCGTGAGGCCGGTACGAACAGGCAGTATGAAGAAGCAACGGAGCCGTTCTTTGAAGTACTGGAACAGTACCGTCCGCAGTATGTCATCGTGTGGGGTTCGCGCCTTTGGGGCTACATGCCAGCAGGAGAACGGTGGTCGTGGAACGACGACATCGTTGTGGATGGTAACATCAACAAGTGTGGCAACTATGCACTGAACGATGGTACTAAAGTGAAGATTCTGCCGGTGAACCACCCCTCAGTAGGATACTCGTGGGATTATTGGCACAAGGTGATTAGCAAGTTCCTGGACTTGAAGTAGCAAAAATTAGTAGGTCATTTGATTTTTGTCGTGGCTATGCGGGAATTTCGCATAGCCACGTACTATTTTTGCAGCCAAATTGCAGAACAAGTCTGCTCTCATTAGTATTAACATTAAAAAGAAAGACGTATGATCAAGAAAACATTTTATTATCTTTCGGCAATCATTTTCGTTGGCGCATTTATTTATTTTAGATTAGCACCAGAAAAAAGCGAAGAAATCATCAACACGTTAACAACTAACTCTGAGAGTGTTGAGAAAAAATTGTTAGAGCCGACTCAACGGGTCGTCCAAGGTCTCAGAGAACATGGTATTACTATCGATGAACAAAGATGGGATGACGAAAATTACGAACTACCATTATTCCAGGTAAAGGCAACCAACCGTGGAGAGACCTGTATGCTCGAACTTCAGGCTGTCATATCCTTGAAGGACGGAACAACAAACACCATCACGCTACATAATGAAGGGGATGTTTTATATAATGGTCAGACCACATGGTTTGAATGTGTGATAACAGAAGAACTCTCTGATATCAGCTCCATCCAAGTATTCTCTTTTGATATATATTGACAGCTTGCCTTCATTGGCGTTGCATCTTGTGTCGTAACGGTATCGGTCGTCTTGGGTTGGGTTTATGTTCGGAGGAAGAAGCGAGCAGTGGCGAGGACGGAAATTATGGAGGCAATTAAGAAATATGAAGAACGAGCCCGTGTTTCCAAATAAATGTTGTACCTTTGGCTAATGCCGAAGTTACTATCACTCAGAAATAAAAAGAAAATTACGCTTTTCTTTTGTATTTCATTCGTTTAATCGTAACTTTGCAGCATGAAGGACTATTTGCGCAGACATATCTGGATACTGAGCGAGCTGTACCAGAATCCGAAGGGACTGACGTACAAGGAGTTTGCTGAGCGGTGGGAACGTAGTTCGCAGAATGTGTTAGGGACTTCGCTGCCCAAGCGGACGTTTGCCGACTGCCTGAGGGCGATAGAGGATACGTTTGATGTCGACATCTCCTCGGATGCCCGTAATGGCTACCGCTATCGCATTGTGCAGCGCGACTGGTTAGAGAACGACAGGGTGAAGGACTGGCTGTTGTCGGCCTTTGCCGTAAACGGGGTGTTGCAGGACAGCCGTGGACTGCGTGAACGGGTGATGTTCGAGGACATTCCTTCGGGCAACGACTACTTGCTGGAGGTGCTGAAGGCCATGAGGGAGAACCGCGTGCTGGCAGTGACTTATCAGGACTATTTTGACAAGGAGCCGCGAGCGATTTTGCTGGAGCCCTATTGTGTCCGTGTGTTCCGCCAGCGGTGGTACGTCGTTGGTGTAATGGAGAATGAGTCCCAAGGTGAAGAGCCTGCTGAACTGACGAATCAAGGACACATTCGCCGCTATGCACTGGACCGGGTCGTGACATTGGAACCAACGGATGCTACTTTCAAGATGCCGCGAGGCTTTTCGGTGGACGACTATTTTGCCGATGCTTTCGGCATCATCGTAGAACCAGAGGAATATGATGTCGAGACAATCAGGATGAAGGTCTATAATATCAATCATCGCCGTGAATATCTGCGTTCGCTCCCGCTCCATCACTCGCAACGGGAGACAGAGCAGGCGGAAGATTATTCCATTTTTGAGCTGCGACTGACTCCTACCTATGATTTTATACAGGCTGTATTGGCAATGGGGAATGAAGTGGAAGTGCTGGCCCCAGAATACGTCAGGCGTGAAATCAGAAGGCGCGTCGCAAGGTATGACAACGGCGTGTAACCCGCCGCCTTTTGCGCACAAATCGCCACTTTTGCGCATGATGTGGTATTTCTGCGCACCAGCAGGCGGTTGTCATCAAGTGCAGGCACTTTTTTAGTCTTTTCCTATATAGATATAAGCAATTATGCGTCGAGCGGAATGTCGAGCGTCACCTCATAGGTGTTGTCGGTCTCGCTGACATCCAATGTGTAGTCGTTGCCGTAGATGAGGTCGAGCCGCTGGCGGACATTCGCCATACCGACACCGCCCTGAGCGGGCATGCCGACAGCGTCGGCCTTGCGGTGCTTGCTGTTGCGGCAGGTCCAGAGCAGCCGGTTCTCGCTGTGCCGGCCTGTGGTGAACCTGCACTCGATGTCGATGAACGACTCCTGCTGGTAGCTGACGCCGTGCTTGAAGGCGTTCTCAACAAACGAGATGAAGAGCAGCGGTGGCACGGTGATTCCCGTGACATCATCTGGGAAACTGACGCTGAAGCGCAGCTTGTCGGTATAGCGCATCCGCATGAGCCGGGTGTAGTTGTCCATGAACTCGGCTTCCTTGGCCATTGGCACCCGCTGGTGATTGCTCTCATAGAGCACGTAGCGCAGGATTTTAGACAGCTGGATGACGGCCTCCTTGGCCCGTTCGCCGTCGATGTCGACCAGTGCGTGGATGTTGTTGAGCGTGTTCATGAGGAAGTGGGGGTTCAGCTGGTACTTCAGGTACTCTAACTGCTGCTCCAGGTTCTTGTGCTCCAATTCCGTCAGTCGCTGCATGTCTTCGCGCTGCCTGAAGTAGATCTTCACGCCCAGGTTCATGCCGAGCATCAGAATGAGCACGATGACCTGCACGAGTTCATGTCCGCCGCGGAAGTGAGGCTTCCCCATAGGCGGTCTCATGGGCCGGCGGTCGTGCCCGAATTCGGGTGGCCGTCGGTCGTCCATCTCCTCCATCGGCGGCCGCATCTCCTCCATCGGTGGCCGCCGGTCGTCCATCTCCTCCATCGGCGGCCGGCGGTCCTTGTGCGGCCTCTGGCACTGGAAGACGGCGAAGGCCGCCACGAGCACGGTCACGATGCTGAAGTAGACGAGCTTCTTCTGCCGTGAAACGAAGAGCGGAGCCAGCAGATAGTTGTGGACGATGAAGACGGCAAAGAACATGCCGAAGCGCCGCCACACCATGAACACCTCGCTCCAGTCGAATGCCATGCCGGTATCGCTGGTCGTGCGGATATAGAGACTCAGCACGGGTGCCAAGAAGAGCAGTCCCCAAAGCACGATGTAGACGAGCGTCTCCTGCCGTTTTTCCCTTTTGATGGTCATAGAGTCCTATTTTGCCGTGAACGAGGTGAAACTGTTGGTACCCTTGGCCGTTGAGCCGAGGTAGAGTCCGTGCCACTCGGTGGTGGCGTCGGTGGGAGCTGTGGCCGACGACTTGACGTTGTATGTAGAGCCTTTCACCATGCCTGTGGCCGTAAACAGTGCCAGCGAGCTGCTGACGTTGGCTGCAAAGCTGTAGGTGACCAGGTTGTTGCCCTGTGCGTCGGCCAGCGTGTAGTAGGTGCCGGCCTTATAGCTCAGGCTGCTGGTAACGAACGTGTAGCCCTGTTTGGCGTTCGAGATGGTGCTGCTGCCACCGCCTCCGCCCTGGGCGCCGCCGGCGCTGATGCCGATGCCCGTGCCGGTAATCTGTATGTACGAGTTGTTGTCGCAGTCGAATCCCTCTTCGGCACCGCCTTTCGACGTGTAGGCCAGCACGCTGCCGTTGCCGATGGTGACGGCTCCGGCGGTGCCTGCATTCGAGTCGACGGCATCGTTGCCGTTGGAGTAGCAGACGGTGACACCGCCGTTGAACGTTATCTTGCCCTTCGAGTTGATGCAGTCGTCGTAGCATTGCAGGTAGTGCTGGCCGCCGCGAATATCGATGCCGGTCTTCGACTCCAGTCCCTCGGCACCGCTGGTCTTGGTGAGCACCTCGGTCTGTCCGCCGTAGATGGTAGCGGCACAGATGGCCTTGATGGCCTTGGCCGACGACGAGCTGTAGGCTGCTCCGGTGGTGGTGACCTTCAGCGTGGGTCCCGTACCGTCGGCAGTGCCCTGTGTGTACGAGCCGGTGATGTTGGTGTAGGTGGTTCCGCCGCCCATGCCGCCACCGCCGCCTCCGCCAGGCCGTCCGCCGCCGGGGCCCCAGCCTCCCCAGCCACCGCCGCCGCCACTGCTGCCGCTGGTCGACTTGGTGCCGTCGCCGGCCTTGATGCCCCTGCCTGCTGCGCCGGTCATCGTAATAGTGATGTCGCCTGCGTTGAGCGCAATGTTCAGGCCGTTCAGGCCCTTGGCACTCTTGACGTCGCTGGCCACGGTCTGCGGTGCGCCGCTGTTGTCGATGGTCAGTGTGCCGCCGTTGGTCTCAATGTCGTCGGCCGAGACGCCGCGCCCCGCCGTTCCCTTGACGGTCATGGTGATGCTGCCGCCGTCCTGCACGAACTTTGCTGCCTTGACGCCTGCCACGTAGGCGGGGTCCGACGCGTCGGTCGTGTCGATGGCGCCGCTGGCTGTCAGCGTCAGCGTGCCGTCGGCTATGCTGACCGTTCCCTCACTCTTCAGGCATTTCGTGCCGGCGCCGGTGGTGGTCAGTGTCAGTGTGCCGCCTTCAATGTAGATGTTGCCTGTGTCTTCGTCGTCGTGTCCGGTGGTGACGCCCGTCGAGGCCGTGCCGTCGAGCTCGGCCTGTATGGCGTCGCCGCCAACGTTGCTGACGGTCAGCGTGCCGCTCTCCATCAGGAAGTAGGCGTTGGCGTGGATGCCGTCATTGACGGCCTCGGTGATGTTCAGTGTCAGGTTCTTGACGGTCATCTCGTCGCCGGTCTTGATGGCGTGAGCCGTCCGTCCGCCGACGTTGAGCGTACCCTGGCCCTTCAGTTCGGCGTGACCTTTTATATATATACAAGCCTTCTGCTGGCCGCCTGTGCCGTCGGTGAGCGTGCTGACGGTGCCCTTCTTCACGGTGACGTTGATCTTCTTGCCGTTCTCGATGTCGATGGCGGTCCCCGAGGGGTTGGTCAGCGTCAGTCCGTCGAGCACGAGGTCCATCTTGTAGTCGCCCGTCAGGCAGAAGTCGCCGTCGGCTGAGTTGCCCGTCAGGGTGTACTCCACCTTGCCCGTGTCGTCGCCAATGCCCTCGCCCTGCACGATGCTGACGTGAGCACCGCTGACGGTGGCCGTGACGTACCGGGCGATGTTGCCGCTGACGGTGACGCGGGCCGTCCCGCCGTCGTAGCCGATGCTGACGGCATTGTCGGCTACCGGCGTCTCGTCGATGTAGATGCGCGTGATGTTGCTCACGTCGAACGTTGCGCCGCCGACGGTCAGCGTCAGTCCGTCGTTGCCGTAAGTCATGTCACTGGCCTGGTCGGCAGCGAACCGTGTGGTGATGTCGCCAGTCACGACATTCAGCGTCTGAGCCTGGAGAGCACAGACAGAAACCGCCATCAGGACGGTCAGAAGCAGATGTTTCATTTAATGTATCTCTTGGTAGTTGTGTTTCCGCTCTTGAAGATATAGATTCCCTTGCGGGCGTCTGTCACCCTGCGGCCTTGCAGGTCGTAGCAGCCGCTCCCGGCCGGCTGGGCGGCGTCAATGGCGGCGATGGCTGTGGCGTCCTCGGTATCGGTCGAGGGGAAGTTGCGCGAACCGCCCTTGAACCTGATGATGCCGTCGGTCTTGATAGCCTTTCCGGCGTAACCGCTGATGTCGAGCTTGCCGGCGTCCTGATAGAAGCTGCCCGAGTTCTCGTCCTCATGGTCGGAGGTGGTGCCGGTAGTGGCAATCTCATCGTCGACCTCCACCTGTATGCCGTCGTCGCCGGCACTGGCTATCTTGACGGTGCCGCTCTCCATGTAGAAGTACTCCTTGCAGTGGATGCCGTCCTTCACGGCGCTGCTGATGTTGATGGTTGTGTTCTTCAGCTGGATGTACTCCTTGCTGTAGATGGCGTGGCGCGAATTGCCCGTGACGTTGAGCGTGCCCTTGCTGCGAAACTCGGTATGGCCCTTGACGTGGAGGCAGCCGTTGTAGTTGTCGTTCTTGCCGTCGCTGAGGGTGTTGACGGTGCCCTCGTTCACCTTTACCTTGATGCGCTTGCCGTTCTGGATGTTGACGGCAGGTCCCGAGGGGTTGTTGAGTGTCAGGCCGTTCAGCTCGACGGTGGCCTTGTACGTTCCCTCAAGGTAGAACTCTCCGTCGTCGGAGCTGCCGCTCAGGATGTAGCTTATCTCGCCGACGGCATCGTTGACGCTGGCGCTCTGAATGAGCTTCACGTGCGATGAGCCTTCACTCTTGTCGGTGACGTAGTTGCTGATATTGGCTGCCACGCTGACGGTGGCCGTCGTGCCGTTAAAGACGATTTCGACGGTGTTGCTGGCGGGGGCGGCCTGTGCGGCGGCAATGCCCGTCAGCAGTGCGACGATGGCTGTCAGTACCTTTTTCATTTTACCTGGATTTTTACGGTTTTTGTGTTTTGCCTTACGATGTAGACACCTTTGCGCAGCAGCGAGCTGAGCGCTGACGGCATGACCTCGCTGGCCACGAGGCGCCCGCTGAGGTCGTAGACGGTGGCTGCAGTCTCGGGTTGCAGGTCCTCAATGGTGGCAATGGCCGTGGCGTCCTTCGTGTTCGAGAAGAACATCCGGCTGAGTTCGGTCAGTGCCAGCGTGGCTGTCTCGGTGCCGTTGGTGGCCGTCATCTTGCCGTTGGCGTAAGTGATGTTCAGTCCTACGGCCGTCATCGACAGTGCCGTGCCGTCTTTCTTCTCAATCGTCAGGTATTGGTAGTCGGCGGCCTGTGCTGCCAGCGTACCAAGAAGTGCCATTGCTGTTAGTGCTTGTCGTTTCATGTCGCGTGGTTGTCTTTGTCTGATTGTTTTCGTCTGTACGGAAATTGTGGTGCAAAGGTAATGAAACAAAAGAAACGGGACAAATCCGTTCAACGAATGCCCCGTTTTTTTCAGTGAACTCGTTTCACCTCTTTGCTATTTGCGGCTTACAGTCCCAGAGCTTTCTTGGTCTTGTCGGCAGCAGCGTCAACGGCATCGCTGGCAGCCTCCTTGGCAGCGTCCTTGGCAGCGTTGGCAGCGTTCGAGGCAGCGTCCTTGGCAGCGTTGGCGGCATCAGTAGCAGCGTCCTTGGCAGCGTCGACGGCATTGCCTGCAGCATCGACAGCGTCGGCAGCGGCACCCTCAACAGCCTCACCGGCAGCGTCGAGCGTGCTCATCAATCCACTGACAATCGACTCGGCTGGAGCCTCGGTCAGGGCGCTCACGGCAGCCGAAATGGCAGCATTCTCACCGGCGAAAGCCTTGATCTTCTCAGCATTCTCCTTCAGGAAGTCCTGAACCTTCTGCACATACTGCTTGGCGGCCTCGGGGTTGGCCTTCAGAATCTCGGCAATCTTAGCCTTGACGGTCTCCAGCACCTGCTCGAGCTTACTGGCGTCCTTAGCCTCAATCTGCTCGGTCAGCTGGGCGGCAGCGTCGGTGAAGGCAGCCTCCACGTCAACGGCCTGTACAGAGTCCTCTACTACCTCGGCAGCAGGCTGCTGAGTCTTGTTACCACACGAAGTGAAGCAGACAGCCATCGCGGCCATCATCACAAACATTACTTTCTTCATAATTGCTTTCTCTTTTTAAATTGACAAAATAGTTAACTATAAAACTTGCTTTCTCTTGATTTACGTCGGCAAATTTAGTCTTTTTTCAAATACGTTGGTGTTTTCTTTTGTGCTTTTTAACTTTTTTCTTACTTTTGCAGCCGTTTTCAAGGATAATTTATTGTTTTTCTTAGTATTATGACAACAGTTGAGTTCAAGCCGAAGCTGGCACAGACCATCAAGAACTACAGCAAGAAACAATTCTCGACCGACCTCATGGCCGGCATCATCGTGGGCATCGTCGCCCTGCCGCTGGCCATTGCCTTCGGCATCGCCTCGGGCGTCACGCCCGAGAAGGGCATCATCACCGCCATCGTGGCCGGTCTGCTCGTCTCACTGCTCGGAGGCTCGAAGGTGCAGATTGGCGGTCCTACGGGCGCGTTCATTATTATTATATATGGCATCATCCAGCAGTACGGCTTCGAGGGGCTGACCATTGCCACGCTCATGGCCGGCGTGTTTCTCATCATGTTCGGCGTGCTCCATCTGGGTACCATCATCAAGTACATACCTTACCCCATCGTCGTTGGCTTTACCTCGGGTATCGCCCTGACCATCTTCACCACGCAGATCAAGGACCTGCTGGGCCTGACGATGTCCAGCGTGCCCAGCGACTTTATTGAGAAGTGGATAGCCTACGTCGGCTCCTTCGGCACCATCGACCCGTGGAGTGCCGCCGTGGGCATCGGCTCCGTGGTGCTCATCGCCCTTTGGCCGAAGCTCACCAGCTTATCACTCTTCACTTCTCACTTATCATTTCTTAAAAAGCTGCCCGGCTCGCTGATTGCCATCATCGTCATGACCATTGCCGCCCTGCTGCTGAAGCAGTATGCCGGCGTCACCACCATCGAGACCATCGGCGACCGCTTCTCCATCTCCAACGTGCTGCCCGAGGCCCAGGTGCCCGAGCTGTCGTGGGATGTCATCAAAGGACTGGTGTCGCCAGCCATTACCATCGCCATCCTTGGCGCCATCGAATCGTTGCTATCTGCCACGGTGGCCGATGGTGTGATTGGCGACCGCCATTCCTCTAATACCGAGCTGATTGCCCAGGGCGTGGCCAACCTGGCCTCGCCGCTTTTCGGCGGCATCCCCGCCACCGGAGCCATTGCCCGCACCATGACCAACATCAACAACGGCGGCCGCACGCCCGTGGCCGGCATCGTCCACGCCGCCGTCCTGCTGCTCATCTTCCTGTTCCTCATGCCCCTGGCGCAGTACATCCCGATGGCCTGTCTGGCCGGTGTGCTCGTCATCGTGAGCTACGGCATGAGCGGCTGGCGCTCGTTCACCTCGATTATGAAAAATCCCAAGAGCGACGTCATCGTGCTCTGGGTAACGTTCCTGCTGACCGTCATCTTCGACCTGACGGTGGCCATCGAGGTGGGACTCATCTGCGCCTGTCTGCTCTTCATGCGCCGCATGGCCGAGACCACCGATGTCAAGGTTATCAGCGACGAGATCAACCCCGCCGAGGAGGACAGCGACTTCCAGCTGGGCAACCTCGAGCACTTGACCATCCCCGAGGGCGTCGAGGTCTACGAAATCAACGGCCCCTACTTCTTCGGAGCCGGCAACAAGTTCGAGGAAATCATGGGTGCCTTAGGCCGTGGCGGTCGTCCCAAGGTGCGCATCATCCGTATGCGAAAGGTGCCGTTCGTCGACTCCACGGGTATCCACAACCTGACGAACCTTTGCCTGATGTCGCAGCGTGAGGGCATCCAGGTGGTGCTGTCGGGCGTCAACGAGCGGGTGCAGGCCGTCCTCCACAAGTCGAAGTTCGACGACCTGGTGGGCAGCGAGAACATCTGCAGCCACATCAACATCGCCCTCGACCGCGCCCGCCAGCTGCTGTGAATAGAGCTCCCTTCACTTTACCCGCCGGGTAACGCCCCTCTACCCGCCGGGTAACGCCTCTCTACCCGCCGGGTAACGCCTCTCTACCCGCCGGGTAACGCCTCTCTACCCGCCGGGTAGTTTGTAACACGATTGTAACATCGCTGTAATGCCGTCGTAATAAGAAATCGATACCTTTGCACCTGAATAACAGAGTATTCAGGTAAATGGAATTGATTATCAACATTTTCTCGCTGGTTGGCTCGCTGGCCCTGTTCCTCTTCGGAATGAAGACGATGTCGGAGGGCCTTGAAAAGTTTGCCGGCGACCGTCTGCGCAGCATCCTGGCTGCCATGACAAAGAATCGCGTGATGGGTGTCTTGACGGGCGTGCTCATCACGGCCCTCATCCAGTCGTCGAGTGCCACCACGGTGATGGTGGTCAGTTTTGTGAATGCCGGACTGATGACGCTCGCACAGTCCATCGGCGTCATCATGGGTGCCAACATCGGTACGACGGTGACGGCGTGGATTATCTCTGCCGTGGGGTTCAAGGTGAACATCGCCGCCTTTGCCATTCCCCTGCTGGCCATTGGCATGCCCCTGATTTTCAGTGGTAAAGGCAACCGTAAGAGCATCGGTGAATTCATCTTCGGCTTCTCGTTCCTCTTCATGGGACTGTCGTTCCTTCAGGAGGCAGCAACGGCCATGGACATCGGCGACATGGTGGCTGGCATGCTGGCCCATGTGCCGCAGGACTCGTTCCTCACCATCATCCTCTTTGTCATCGTCGGTGCCCTGGTCACGATGGTTGTGCAGGCTTCGGCCGCTACGATGGCCATCACGCTGATGCTTTTCGGCATGAACATCCCCGGCTTCGGTTTTGAGCAGGCAGCGGCATTGGCCATGGGTCAGAACATCGGTACGACCATCACGGCCTTCATGGCCTCGCTCACCGCCAACACGCAGGCACGGCGCGCCGCCCTGGCCCACATGTTCTTCAACGTGTTCGGCGTAGTGGCTTTCCTCATCGTGTTCTATCCGGCCTGCAATGCCGTCAGCTGGTTTGTCGACAGCGTGATGGGCGGCGGCAACGACCTCTTCAAGCTCTCAGCCTTCCACACCGCCTTCAACATCATCAACACGCTGCTGCTCATTGGTTTCGTCAAGCAGATTGAGATGCTGGTGTGCAAGGCGCTGCCGATGAAGGCCCAGGACGAAGACTACCGCCTGAAGTTCATCAGCGGCGGCCTTCTCTCTACAGCCGAGCTCAGCATCATGGAGGCCCAGAAGGAGATTCACCACTTTGCCGAGCGCTGCCTGCGTATGTTCGGCTTCGTGCCCCAGCTGATGAAAACCGAGGACGAGATGGAGTTCTACAAGCTCTTTTCGCGGATAGGGAAGTACGAAAACATCACCGACTCGATGGAGATGGAGATTGCCGCCTATCTGAACAAGGTCAGCGAGGGCCGTCTGTCGGATGCCTCGAAGGCTCAGATTCAGAAGATGCTGCGCCAGATTACGGAGCTGGAGTCTATCGGCGACTCGGTCTATAACCTCGGCCGCACGCTCAACCGTCACCGTATGCATTGTCAGGATGCGTTCACCCCCGAGCAGACGCAGCACATGCAGACAATGCTCGAGCTCGTGGACGGCGCTCTGACTGAGATGATGAAGCGCATAGACCAGCCCGTCACGGTGAAGGGCAACATCACGGCATCCGTCAACATCGAGCACGAAATCAACAACTACCGCAAGCAGCTGCGCAACCAGAACCTGAACGACGTGAATGCCGGTCTCTATAGCTATCAGCTCGGCGTGTTCTACGTCGATTTCATATCAGAATGTGAGCACCTGGCCGACTACGTGATGAACGTCGTGCAAGCCGGCAAGGGGCTGAACAACGACTTCGGCGACAACCCTCGCAACGGTCAGGGTTAGTGCCAGCCGACGAGTCCTGCATAGATAAGTGTAAGGAACGCCACGAGGATGATAAATCTCACCCAATTGCAAAACGTTACGATTCTTTCTGCTTTTTCTTTTTCCATAAGTCACGCTCTTTATATGTGCTGAGTTACTGACCCCACCCCTGGCCCCTCCCCTACAAGGGAGGGGAGTGCCTCGCGGGGTCCCTGGGCTCGGATAACGGCGGCAGCCCTTCCCCTCCCTTGTAGGGGAGGGGTTGGGGGTGGGGTCAGTATTACTATTCCTCATGACATCTTCCGCTGTTCGAAAAGTTTGCTGCAAAAGTAATGCCTGAATATTACAAAGGCATTTCAGGCGTGTAAAAGAATGGTTACAGCGGTTGCTTTAACAGCATTGTAACATGGCTGTAATAGCAGTGTAACAATGCCTGTCCAAGCCCTCCACAAGGGAGGGATGTTTAGAATCGGGCGAGGGTGAAGCGGATGGTGAGGCCTCCGTCGGGAGTGGAGAGTGCAGTGGCCTGCCCACCGTGGGCGGCCACTGCATTCTTGACGATGGCGAGGCCGAGGCCGGTGCCGCCGAGCTTGCGGCTGCGCCCCTTGTCGATGCGGTAGAAGCGTTCGAAGATGTGCTCCAGATGCTGAGGCTCTACGCCCGGGCCGTTGTCGCTGACGGTGAACTCATAGAAATGGCGGCCTTCTACCTCGGTTTCCCTGCAGACGATGTCGAGCCGGGTAGCTCCGTTGGCGTAGGCAATGGCATTGTCAATGAGGTTGCGGAAGATGCTGTACAGCAGGCTCTGGTCGCCCAGCACCTCCACGTGCTGCGGCATTTGCAGTATTGGCGCGATGCCCTTGTCCTGCAGTTGCAGGGCAGTGTCGTCGATGACATTCCTGATGACCTGCAACACATCGACAGGGCGGTACTCCCGTCGCGACCTGGTGCGGTTGTCGTCCATCTCGTCGAGCTTCGTCAGCGCACTCATGTCGAGCAGCAGCTTGTTCATGCGCTCACTCTGGGCATAGCATCGCTCCAGGAAGTGCTTCCTCTTGTCCTCGGGCATGTCGGGGTTGTCGAGTATGCTCTCTAAGTAGCCGTGAATGCTGGCGGCGGGAGTCTTCAGCTCGTGGGCGGCGTTCTGCGTGAGCTGGCGCTTGATGCGCACCTTCTCTTCCTCCGAGTGGCGCAGTTTCCAGTAGAGCGTGATGATGGTGTGGCTGATGTCGCCCAGCTCATCATCGGGCAGGCGCTGCTCCAGCTCGTGGTCGAGCTGCTCGCCCTCCTTGGCCTTGGCGGCAAATTCGCGCAGATAGCCGATGTGGCGGCTGATGCGGCGGGTGCTCAGGTAGAGCACGATGCCGAGCAGGAGTGTCAGTACAATGGCAAAGTAGATGTAGGTGTTGTCGGCCTGAAGCGATTGCGTCAGTTCGGTCGAATAAGGTACGGCCGTGCGCACGATGATGTCGCCAAGGCGCGTGGCCGAGTAGAAGTAGGTCTCGTGGGTCGACTGCGACAGGCGCTTGATGTCGTAGCCGTTGCCGTCGAGCAGCGCCTGCTGGATCTCCCTGCGCTGGCGGTGGTTGCTCAATGAGTCGACGTTGGCATCATAGCTGTCAAGGAGTACTCGCCCGTTCTTGTCGATGACCGACACGCGAAGCCCCTCCATGCTGTGCCGCTCCACATAGTCGCGAAACAGGCGGGCATTGGTCAGGCTGTCCTCGCCCAGCGTCTGCACCATCTCGTAGTTGTACATCTGGAGCCGCGAGTGCAGGATGTCGATCTTGTACTCCTTCTCGCGCTGGTACTGATACACGCTGAAGCAGACGGCGAAGAGCAGGAACACACCGCCGATGCTGAGCAGCAGGTTGCGCTGGAACGACTTACTTCTCAAAGCAGTAGCCATAGCCTACGCGTGTTTTGATATGTTTGCCGTAGGGCCCTATCTTCTTGCGCAGACGGGTGATGTTCACGTCCACCGTGCGGTCGAGCACCATTACGTCGTGGGGCCAGCAATGCTTCAGCAGGTCCTCGCGCGAATAGACCCTGTCAGGGTGCTGTAGAAAGAACGACAGCAGCTCGAACTCCTGTTTGGTGCATACCAGCGGCTGGCCGTCCAGAGTGACGGTCTTTGTGTTCAGGTCGAGCACAATGCCCTCATAGCTGATTCGGGCCTCGGCGCGCTCCGGGTTATGGGGGGAGTGAGGCGCAGCACGTCTGATGACCGCCCTTACTCTCGCCTTCACCTCTTTCATGCTCAGCGGCTTGGCTATATAGTCGTCAGCCCCGATGTTCAGTCCTTTCACCAGATTGTCCTCGCCTTCGAGTGCCGTGATAAAGATAATCGGGATCTGAGCCGTGGCCGGATTCTCCTTCATTCTCCGGGCCATCTGGAATCCGGACATCTCGCCCATCATCACGTCGAGCAGAACCAGCGCGAAGTCCTGCAGCGGCAGCTCCAGCGCTTCCTCTGCCGAGTTGGCCGTCGCCACCTCAAATCCCTCAGTCTCAAGGTTGTATTGCAGTATCTCACAGATGTCCTGCTCGTCGTCTACAACAAGTATTTTCATAAGCCTTCGACATTTCCAGCGGCAAAGATACTGCTTTTTCCCGAGAACGAAGAATGATTCGTGTTACAATATGATTACATGCTCAAGTTATAACGGCAGAAAAGTGAGAAAGGCCATTCCCGCGCTCCTTCTGAGCTGGGGGAATGGCCTTTTCCTTGCCTTGCTTGCTTGTTACTGCTTGATGAACTTCTGCGTAACAGGCGGCAGGTCTTTAAGATGAATGCGCAACACGCCGATCTGCACGTTCGTGGCGATGCTCAGCGTCCTGGTGGCTGCCGATGCCTTGGCCGAGGCCATGCTCCTGCCGTCGTAGTCGAACACCTCGATGCTCTCAATGTCGGCCTTCGGGCTGTGTGCCGTCAGCGTTTGTCCGTCTGTCGTGACATACACGCCCTGTGCGCCGTTTCCGCCGTCGTGCGCCAGCAGCTTATCGATGGCCGTTGCGTCGCCCTCGGTCAGATAGAAGCGGTTCAGGCATGTGCCGTTGACGACGATGCCGTTCGATTCGTCAAGCCGGTAGCTGCGCCCTGTCTCGCGGTCGTACAGCCGGTAGCGCGTCATGTCGAAGCCGCCTTGGGCTGTGAAGTCAAGCGTCGCCTGGTCGTCTGTCGACAGGTATATTCCTAACGGAATGAACTTCTCGCCGCTGCCGATGCTGCGAATGTCGGTGGCCTTCTGGTCCTTCAGCGTAAAGACTGCCAGCTTCGGGCGTGCCTCGTCGTCGAAGAGCGTCTCTGCAGCCACGTCTTCATCACTTTCTACGAGCACGGCGCGCGACGCAGCGCCGCCGGCTTCAGCACGGATGGTCAGCGTCGGGAGCGAAGCCCTGCTGCCTGACGGTTCTTCGTTGTTGTCAGGCAATTTGAACATGTCGTTGCTGAGCTTAATGGTAAGCGAGTTTGCTTCTGTTTTCGCCGTTACGAAGAACGACTCCATCGGCATGATGGTTGTGAACTGAGCATCGGTGGTCACATAGCTGCCAGCCACAGCCGTTGCCGACGTGGTGGTGTTGCCGTTATAGGCCTTCACCTCACTGACAACGTCTTCATTCACTTCCAAGAACTTAGCCACATCGATATGGCTCATGAACGGGTTGCCGATGAGGAAGGTGAAGGTCGTCGTAGCGGCTTCAGCCGTTGCCGTGATGCTCACCTCGCTTGTTCCGTCAAAGCGTTTGCGGTCGTCGGTGGTCTTGTAGGTATAGCTGACGGACGGCAGTCCCTGCTCGAAGGCAAAGCGGTAAGCGTTATCACGACCGAGGTCCTTTTCCTCCATAGTGGTTACCGCGTGCGTAATCTCATTGAAATAATTATACGCCGCATGCTCCTTCGGGAAGCGGAAGGTGAAGCTCTCGGCAGGGTTCGTCTCCGGGTCAACCCACAGCGAGAAGCCTTCGCCGTTGCCGTAGCCGTGATTCAGCGCGTTGAAGCGCTTGCTCCAGCGTGTCTCTGTGATGCTTGCCGTGCCGTATGTGCCGTTGCTAAGTTTGTTCTGGGCGGTCTTCTCCCATAGGCGCTGATAAATGCGCGGTGCAAAGCGGTTGGGCTGATAAGTGCTTCCCGTGATGGCTGTGAAAGGCTCCGATGCCCCGTCGGTGTTAGCAATAAACATATCGCCCGTGAACATATCCTGCAGCGGAGCAGCGAGCAGGTAGTAGCGGTTGGGCTGCAGCTCCACGTTCACCCAGGCCTTCGTGTAGTTCAGCTTGAAGAGCTTCTCTACGGCAGCGCGGCTTTCGAAGAAGATGCGGTCGCAACCGAACTCGTCACCGTTCACTACGTCGCCGTCGAGCGACGGATAGACGCGAGCGTCGCTCGGCATGATGACATCCGTGCAGAGATACGGCGAGCCGTTCGTCCAGTTCTCCCAGCGGTTCCAGTCCTTGTTGCTGGTCGTCGTGCGCCATGTGGTCTGCTTCGGGTAAACGAAGTACTCCTGCGTTGTCAGCAGATTGTCGTTGCCGTCGTAGAAATAAACGACGAAGCGTCCGGATGTTGTTGTCGGAGCAGAGTAGGTAATGTGTCCGTTTATGTCGCTGTTTACCTCATCTTTGTCGACACCCTGTTCGGGAAGCGAAATCTTATACTGCGTATCGGTTGTACCTAAGGCGTTGATGGTCAGGTTTTCTTCTACGCAAACCTTGTTTGTCGTGATGTTCTGAATAGCATCGCTACAACTCTCCTGGTCGATATTGTCGGGCACACCGTCGTGGTCGATGTCGTTGCGCAGCAGGATGCCATACACCTTGATGGTGCGATTGGCAGCCAGCCCTTCGCCCGCCGTGATGTGTATCTCGTCGTAGTCGGCAGTAGGTTGGATGAGCAGCACCGTCTTTCCGCTACCTTGAATGACGTTAGCGCCGAGTACGCCCCAGTTGGTAGATTCTTCGTGGTTCTCTACTCCATTGTAGAAGGTGCCCACTTTCAGCACGTTACCCACGTTGGCGTTCAGACCAACGATATCGTTGTTGACCACCACACCCACCTGATTGCGGAAATCGACCGTTTTACCGAGTTTCACGATGATTTCCTGCGAGCCGCTCTCCACGGTTTTCTGTATGAGTGCGTAAGTCTCCAGTTCGTCGTCGATGTCGATGATGTTGCTCAGGTTGTTGGTGACGCAGCCCACCGAAGCCACGTTCACCTGTGTTCCCAGATTCACCATTGCCCCCATGTTGTCGTAGTTCACTACATAGGCACCATTGCGAATCACGTTGTTCTTCGGGTCAGTCGGGTCGTCCCAGAAAGCATAGTACATCTTCACGTCCGATGTCGTCAGGGCCAGGGTACCTACTTTCCACAGCTGAATCTCGTTGATCTTGACAGGATTGCCGTCGCCGTTCACCTTCGGTACCGTGATGGCTAGTCGCAGTTTGTTCGACTTGTCGTTGCTGCCCACAAGGCCCAGTCCCAGCACGCCGGCATCTTCCACGATGTGCTGATACACCTTGTTGCCGTCCTTGTCGAAACATTTTATCATGAAGGCGTCGAGCAAGCTCAGTCCCAGAATGGTCTGCTCCATCTCGATGACGAAGCCCACGTGAACGCTCTCCTTGGCATCAGCCTTGCTGCCGTCGTAGATGTATGGATTTTCCGTGTCGATGCGCTTCACGCCCATCAGCACACCGTTGCTGCCCAATAGCTGCAAACCGCCGGCATAGGCAGCATAGTCGTCGAAGTCGGCATTCAGGATCTTGCCCGGATCAGTCATATTGCTAATCGACAGTACTTGGGCACTCACGTCTCCGTGACGGTCTTCGCTGAGCGCGTATTCCGCCGTCTGTCCTTCAATGTTGTACAATACATGCTCGGCCCTCGGCTCGATGAAATCGGCACTATTGCCGTGGTTGATGGTCACAATCTCGTAGCAGCCGTCTTCAGCCGTAGCGCGGAACTTGTAGGTGCCATCGGCAACCATTCCCGTGACAAAGCCATCTGGCGTCACGCTGCACGCCTCATTGTTTTCAGCCGGTTGTGATTCCAGTGTCCATGTGACGTTCACCTCCGGGTTGCTCTTCAGCTGCAAGGTTGTCTGCGTATCACAGATGTTGGTGTTAGCAGTCGCGTTAATGACACACTCATGTTCAATCGTCGGCTTCGGACGGACAAAGGCACCGTAGACACCGAAGCCGCTGCCCAGGTTGAGCACGCCCAGCGCCGTATAGAACGATATTTCGGCACCGCTGAAGTCGGTGTCGGCAGTGATATACGACGTCTGGTCGCCGCCCGACGCGATAGCGAGACTTAAGGCCTCAGCCGAAATCGTTGTCGTCTGCACCTCGTTGCCGCTGTGGTCGTAGAGCTTCATCTCCACCCAGGTGCCCAGCTGCAAGACGTCAGCCACCTGAACGAAGTTAAATTTGAATCCCACCTGGTCGCCCTCGTGGAAGAGTTCGCTGACCGATGCGTCGCTGTTCTGTACGTTCACGCGAACGCGACCTTTGAATGCCACGCTGGCAAGTTGTACGGCACTGACCAGTGGCACCGTGTTCGTGGGGTTGTCGTCGATGGCACGAGCGCAATAGCTGTTTACCACCGGCAGCGGAATACCGCCAACGAGGGGTGAAGGCATCCACGCCTCGCAGCTCACATTCATCTGCGGATGGCTGGTCTCTGTGCAGTAGTTGCTGATGCCCGACGTCGTCATGTTGATGTCGTGCGCCTCGCCCACGAAAGCATATTTGATTTGCACCACCGAGCCCACGCTGGCATTGACAGCGCCCACTTGTACCAGCGCCACCTCGTCGAACTTCTGCGAACTTTTTGCCGTCAGGTTGACGCAAGCCTGGTTGCTGCCGGGAATGCCGATGAGCGTCAGTTTCACACCGCCGGCATTGCTTCCCTCCCTCACCTGCTGGTCGTCCACGCGCTTACCGTCGCGGTAGAACCACAGGTGGTAGGTCCTCACGAGGTCGAGCGAGAGCACGCTCGAACCGCTTGAGGCCACCAGGCAGAAGCCTGCCGTGGTGCCGGCAGCATAATAGTATTTCATGTCGCGAACGCTGACCGTAGGGCTTACCGCCACAGTAGCGCTGACAACCTGCGGGAATGTGGCATCGTCGGTAATATCCTCGTTGGTGAGGTTCTCCAGTCCCGATGTTCCCGTTCCTACAGCCACCACGTTGATGACGCGGTTGACGGCACAGTGGCGCCCTACGAGGGCTCGGCGTGCGCTGAGATAGTTGGCGCCATTGGGGTCGGTTTCCTGCAGCGTCACGGCGTTCTGCTTGGTCCGCGCCATTGCTGCACTTTCAGCATCACTCACATCGCCGGTGTCCTCGGTTGGCGTTTGCGCAAGAGCCGCCATTGGCAGTACCAGCAGCAGGAGCAGCATGAAGCTGTGCTTTGTTATATTATAAATAAGGTGTTTCATAAAGTCTTTTTATTTCGGTTGTTCTACTTGTCGATATTATAAATTCCATCCACTCACGTTTTCTGTCTCGTCATCGTCATCTTCATACCAATAGCCTCTGGCTCCTTGGGCACCTCGCTCGTCAGGGCTTTCACCTCGTTTTGGCGTTGAGATGGTCTGCAGGAGTGACGTCCTGATGCTGAGTACTCTGACACTTGGCGCGGTATAATGTTTCGTTTTGTTCATACAGCAGTTCTCCTTTCATTATTTTATTACGACTTTCTTTCCATTCACAATCATCAGGCCTCGCGCCATAGCTCCGTTTACCCGCTGGCCTTGCAGGTTGTAAACGGCTGAGGGAGCACTGCCGTCTGCCGACTTCACGCCTTGTATGTAAGTTGCTCCGTCGAAGACGAGGTTAAACGTATTGACTCGCGCTCCGCTTGCAGCGTTCTGCGCGGTCAGCGCATCCAGGTAAGCGCGGTTGGGCAGCAGATAGTTGGAGGCTGGATGGAGCAGGCGCAGATAGTTCTTGCTGTTGCGCGACAGCACCCAGTAGTCTCTCCAGTCGTCTCCGAAATAGTTGGGACATTCGGTGCTGGTGGCTTCGTCGCCCGTCTCCACGATGCCTTTCCACACGTTGGTGCTGAAGGCGGACGCTTGAGCCGTCACGTGGCCGCTATTGGCGGGCCATACGTCGAGTATCACTTTCGTGTAGCTTTCGTCGTCGTTCTTCTTGGTGCTGCGAATGAACACGGCGTTGCCGGCGGGGATGCCGTCCGTGATTTCGTTCATCTTGATGCTGCCGCCTATCTGCCCGTCGCTATAGGTGAAGGTGCCTGCCCATTCGCCTGCAAACATGTTGACGGTTTGGCCGCTGGGGTTCTGAGTAGTGTTCAGCGTCACGTCGAACGGGTAGTAGAAGGTGGTCCAGTCGTAGAGATAGCTATCGTCGGAGGCGCCATCCTGTACCAGGGCGCGCACAAGCAGCTGCAGCTCGAGTGTAGGAGCCTCGGTGATGATCCATGCCGACCGGCTGTCGGCAGCCGGAGTTCCTGTTGTCGTCCATGTCAGACCGCCGCGATAGCCGTCGGCTTGTCCGTCTATGTTGAGGTAGCCGTTGGCGGCATCGGTGCCCGATGTTGTACTGCCATAGACGTTGATGGCCCATTGTCCGTCAACCAGTTTTGACAGGTAGAACTTCAGCGCATCGTTTTTGTTGTCGGTAGTCTTCAGGAAAGAACGGCTGTCTTGACTGATGACGTCGCCCACATTCTTAATATACGCGCCCGTGTTGGCATTGCGCAGAATATAGATGTTGTGTTCGGGCGAAATCAGGCCGGTGGCGTTCTCTTCGTTGCCGCTTCCACGGCCCACGAGAATGAACTCCCACAGCGCTGAGGCGTGGCTCATGTTGGGCTCGGCGGCGTAGAACGGAACGTCCCTTGCTGTGTACATCAGATTTGCTTCTATTTCTTCCCATTCAAAGGCTTCGGGATTTCCGCCTGTTGTGGTTCCGCCGTCATCTTTACGGTAGGTGAAGTGCATCTTGTCAACGTCTTCCAGCCAGCCGCCACCGCCGAAGCGGTCTTCATTGTAGGAGGCGACGCTGCGCGTGGCGTTCATAATACGGAAGTACTTCGCCTTCAGCGTGTCCTCGTCTTCGGGAATGAGAAAGTCTTCGGAGGTGATGGCTTTCGCAATAGTGTGAGTGGTGCCGTCAAGGGTGTAGGTCATTTCGCCCGTTAAAGGGTCTGTCACGACGGGAATCATCTCCCAGTCGGAGGTGTATCCGCTCGACGGACGGGCATAGAGCGAGCCGTCGGCGTGCATGCCCATGTATCCGTTGGTGGCACCGCTCTTCGGCAGGAACGACACAAATCGCTGGTCGCCGTCGCTGGCGCTCTGGATGGTGGCGTTATAGACATCGCTGGCAGACAGGTTCCATTCGGCGTTTTGGCCGTTGATGGTTGACCTGATGGATGTTCCTCCCTCTGCGTTAGCTCTGCTGACGAAGTAGGTTACTCCACCGACAACCTGTTTTGCCCACACACTGTAGTCTGTTACAACATTTGCCGAACCCATGAGCGATGTTCCGTTGGCGCTGAGGAAAAGTCCGTAGCGGCGGTTGCGCAACAGGTAGTTGCCGTCGGCTTTTGTGGGAACAATCTTCTGTGCCTTCTTATCGACGATGGCGTTCACCAGCGTCTGGAAGCTCGCACCGCTGGTCTTGTCGGCAGCTTCATACGTGCTGGTGTTGATTCCCTGCGCGGCAGCTTCAGCCAGCAAGTCAGCGTAGCTATACAACACAAACGTGTAGTAGTCGGGGTTGCTGTCAGACAGGTCGTCCTTACGTTGGACATAAGTGTAGCCGCCATCGGATGCAGTATACCAGTAGCCGTCTTTGTCATGACCTGTCGTTCCGCCAATCTTCGACTGAATACAAACACCCAGCTTTGAATGGGGATAAGGCTCTATTCCCCAGGACACACCCGAAGTGGAAAAATCTTGGATGTAATAATGTGTGTTGGCGTAGTAGTTCCACTTGTCCAGATAGATGTTCCCGCTCGTCTTTGGCCCTTTAGTGGCAATCTTGTAGTTGTTGCCGTCTGCCACAAAGAACCACAGATAATTATCTGAATGGTAATATTCATCATTAGCAGTACCTGCATGGTCAGCGATTATTTCACCGTCGTTGATTTTTGGTGTAGTCCAAACCGTGCGTGATTCGGCAATATATACATCCTTGTTGAAATACAAGAACTGCCGGTTGGCAACGTTCATAATCACATAGTAAGTAGGATTGTCTGCAGTCGAGACAATTGGCGGGTCGGCAACACCCGCATAAGAGTTAATGGGTTTTACCCCCCCCCCATAATAGGGATAAGATACTGATAATCAGCAGTTTAGAACGTTTAATTTTCATATATAAGGGTTATTAGATAGTTTGTCTTACACAGATAAGTCTGGCTTTCGGCTACAAAGGTACGAAATATATTTGTATTATCTGTTAAAAAAAGAGAAAACTTTTCAACGAAGTGAAAAATTTCGACCTGAGGTTCTCGCCAAGCCAGGCGAGCAAGCCCGAGCGAGAAAGAATTTTATCCGGCAATGAGAAGAAAATAGTTATTATCCGTCATTCCGTCACCTTCCTTCTATCGTGCTCATAATGAGCGTGTTATGGGGTGACGGATAGGGGTGACGGGTGACGGTTGGTCATTGGCCGACTGGCCGGCTTTGGCCACGGTGAGCGCTGGCAGGTTGTCGCCGTTACTTACATATATTCACGGGCGGTGAACGATTGTTCACCGCCCGTGAATATATCCGTCACCCGTCACCATTATCCATTACCGCGTATCTTGCTGATTGTCAGGCGCTTACAGCGAAGTGACGGATGTGACGGATAAAAAATAAACACAATTCACGGTGACGTGGAAGTTAGTGACCCCACCCCCAGCCCCTCCCCTACGATGGGAGGGGAGAGCGGCGGATCTTATCTGCAATTTATAGAACAAATCTATACTAATTCGGAATTCACCGAAAGTACTACCTCCATCAGGCGCTTGGCCAGTTCGTCGGCCTGCTCCATGGTCTGAGCCTCGCTGTAGACGCGGATGATGGGCTCGGTGTTCGACTTGCGCAGGTGTACCCAGCGGTCGGGGAAGTCGATCTTCACGCCGTCGATGTCGTTGACGATGGCCGACGGGTCGCCCCGGAACATCTCCTTGACGCGGACGAGGATGGCGTCGACGTCGGTGTCAGGGGTGAGGTCGATGCGGTTCTTGGCAATCTGGTAGTCGGGGAACGTGCGGCGCAGCTCGCTGGCGGTGCAGCCCTTCTGGGCGAGACTCGACAGGAAGAGGACGATGCCCACCAGGGCGTCGCGGCCGTAGTGGCTCTCGGGGTAGATGACGCCGCCGTTGCCTTCGCCGCCGATGACGGCTCCCACCTCCTTCATCTTCGTGGTGACGTTTACCTCGCCGACGGCTGCTGCGGCGTAGGTGCCGCCGTGGCGCTCGGTGACGTCGCGCAGGGCGCGGGTGCTGCTGAGGTTGGAGACGGTGAAGGCCCCCCCTACTGCCCCCGAGGGGGCTTCGTTTGCTGGCGGCAGTGGGGCCGATAAGACGTAGTCGGCAACTGAGACCAGCGTGTATTCCTCGCCGAACATTGTGCCGTCCTCGCAGATGAAGGCCAGACGGTCGACATCGGGGTCGACGACGATGCCGAGGTCGAAGCCGCCTTTGCGCATGCGGTCCATGATGCCGCCGAGGTTCTTTTCAAGCGGTTCGGGGTTGTGGGCGAACTTGCCTGTGCAGTCTCCATTGAGTATCTCGTAGTCAATGCCGAGGGCCTGGAACAGCTGGGGCAGGATGATGCCGCCGACCGAGTTGATGGTGTCGGCGCAGACGCGGAACTTGCGGCGGCGGATGGCCTCAGTGTCGGCCAGTCGCAACTGCAGCACGGAGTCGACGTGGCGCTGGTTCATGGTGTCGTCGCTGACGACGCGGCCCAGCCGCTCGACGGGCGCATAGTCAAAATCCTCGGCCTCGGCGATGCGCAGCACCTCGGCACCGTCTTGTGCGGTGAGGAATTCGCCCTCGCTGTTGAGCAGCTTCAGTGCGTTCCACTGCGTAGGGTTGTGCGAGGCGGTGATGATGATGCCGCCGTCGGCCTCGTGCCAGCGCACGGCCAGCTCGGTGGTCGGCGTGGTGGCCAGTCCGATGTCGATGACCTCGTAGCCCATGCCGGCGAGGGTGCCGCAGACGACGTCGCGCACCATGGGGCCTGAGATGCGGCCGTCGCGTCCGACGACGATCTTCCTGCCGCCGATGAAGGTGGCGTAGGCTGTTGTGAACTTAACGATGTCTAACGGGTTGAGTGTGTCGCCCGTGTGTCCGCCGATGGTGCCGCGGATGCCGGAAATGGATTTTATGAGTGTCATTTATATACCGTTGTTCCTTTTGTTTAATCCGTTTAATTCGTTTAATCCGTTGTCCCTTTTGCTTAATCCGTTTAATTCGTTTAATCCGTTGTCCCTTTTGCTTAATCCGTTTAATTCGTTTAATCCGTTGTCCTTAAAACGATTAGCGATTTATCGCCCGCGCTGGAACGTGATGTCGTAGAAATAGGGCTTGACGTTCGACTTGGCATTCTGGGTGGTGCCCTGCGAGTGGGGCACGATGAGTCTGACGCGTGCCAGCTCGTCGTCGGGCTTGGTCAGGCGGCCGATGTTGACATACTGCAGGGGCACGAGCCAGCCCTCGGGAACGCTCGAGCCGTAAGTCGAGAGCATGATGCCGCTGGTGAAGGTGGCGCTGTAGGTGCTGCCGTTGCGGGTAACTCTCATGATGTCAGGGTCGTAGATGTAATAGACGGTGTTGAAGAGCATGGCCGTGTCCTGTATGCTCTTCTCGACGAAGCGGCAGAGAATGCTCAGCGTCTCGCCGTCCTTGATCTTCTCGCCGCAGCCCTGGCGCACAATCTGCATATAGACGCCGCTCTTGTCGAGGTAGACAAACTGCTTGTCGCCGACGGTCGCGTCGCCTTGGGCGTGGAACTGCGCTTCACGGATGACGACGTAACCCGAGTCGGATATGAACTGGCTGATGTTGTCGCGCTCCTTTTCCTTCAGTTCGCCGTAGGTTTCGTAATCGTTGCAGGCAACCGACAAAAGGACGGCTACGAGCACGAAAAGTGTATAGATAATATTTCTCATATCCACAAAATTGCAATTTCGGCTGCAAAATTACGAAAAAGAAATGAGAAGCGGGAAGCGGAAGTGAAAAACTTTCTTAAAAGCCACGCGTACGCAGGGTACGCATGGCGTTGAGGACGGCTAAGACGGTGACGCCGACATCGGCAAAGACGGCGAGCCACATGGTGGCTAGTCCGAAGGCTGCCAGCAGCAGGACGGCCACCTTGACGCCGATGGCGAACCACACGTTCTGGCGGGCGATGGCCAGCGTGCGGCGGGCGATGCGGATGGCCAGCGCTATCTTCGACGGCTGGTCGTCCATCAGCACCACGTCGGCAGCCTCGATGGCGGCATCGCTGCCCAAGCCTCCCATGGCAATGCCCACATCGGCGCGTGCCAGTACCGGTGCGTCGTTGATGCCGTCGCCGACGAAGGCGAGATGGGTGGAGGGTGAAGGGTGGAGGGTGGAGGGCGTGTTCATCAGGCGTTCCACGTGGGCTATTTTGTCGGCGGGCAGCAGGTCGGCATGGAACTCGCTGATGCCGAGCTGGCGGGCTACGTCGGCAGCCACCTCCTGACGGTCGCCTGTCAGCATGACGGTATTCCTGATGCCAAGCTCGTGCAGCTGGGCGATGGCGGCGGCACTGTCGGCCTTCACCTGGTCGCTGATGACGATGTGGCCGGCATACTGGCCGTCGATGGCGACGTGGATGATGGTGCCCGTATGGGTGCAGTCGTGCCACTGGGCACCGACGGCATCCATCATCTTCGTATTGCCGACGCACACCTCTTTATTACCTACGCGGGCGCGAATACCTTGTCCGGCAACCTCGGTGACGTCGCTCACCTCGCAGCCGTCGGTGGCCTCGTCGGGGAAAGCGTCGCGCAGGGCGGCTCCGATGGGGTGGGTAGAGAAGTGCTCCACATGGGCGGCGAGATGCAGCAGCTGGCGCTCCTTCTCAGCGTCGGTCTCGTCACAGCTGCCGTGATGGACGGCCTCGACGTCGAAGCGGCCATGCGTCAGCGTGCCCGTCTTGTCGAAGACCACGGTGCCGACCTTTGCCAGCAGGTCTATGTAGTTGGCGCCCTTGATGAGAATACCGCGCCGCGAGGCACCGCCGATGCCGCCGAAGAACGTCAGCGGTACGCTCAGCACCAGGGCGCAGGGGCACGACACCACCAGGAACATCAGGGCGCGGTAGAGCCAGGTGGAGAGGTGAAGGGTGAAGGGTGAAGGGTGAAGGGTGAAGGGTGAAGGGTGAAGGGAGGATAGTGACAAGAGGAGAGGGGGGACAATGGCGATGAGGAGGGCTGCACCGACGACGACGGGGGTGTAGATGCGGGCAAAGCGCGTGATGAAGGCTTCGCTCTTCGACTTGTGCTCGTTGGCATGTTCCACGAGGTCGATAATCTTTGAAACGGTGCTCTCGCCGAAGGCTTTCGTCACTCGCACCTCTAACACGCCTGAGATGTTGACGCAGCCCGAGATGACCTCGTCGCCGACGGTGACGTCACGGGGCACGCTCTCGCCCGTCAGCGCCACGGTGTTCAGCGCCGATGTGCCGTTCAGCACGACGCCGTCGAGCGGCACTTTCTCGCCGGGGCGGATGACGATGGTATCGCCCACGGCCACCTTGTCGGGACTGACGTCAGTGCCGTCGGCCAGATGGGCGATGTCGGGGCGGATGTCCATCAGGTGGGCGATGCCCTTGCGACTCTGTCCCTCGGCATAGCCCTCGAACAGCTCGCCGACCTGGAAGAACAGCATGACGAACACCGCCTCCGGGAACTGCGTCTCGGCACCGGGCAGGAAGCCGATGGCGAGGGCACCGATGGTGGCCACCGACATGAGGAAATGCTCGTTGAAGGCATCGCCGTGGACGACGCCCTCGACAGCCTCCTTCAGCGTGTCGTGGCCGACAATCAGGTAGGGTACAAGATAGACGAGCAACAGCTGCCACGTCGGCAGAGCCAGATTGTGCTCAATGACGACGGCGCCGACCAGCAGCACGGCTGCGGCGACAATCAGGGCTATGCGGCCCTTCATGCCGTCGTGCTCGTGGTGATGATGGTGGTGCTCGTGTCCGTGGTCGTGCGAACAGCACTCATGGTCGTGGTGGTGAGAATGTTCCATATCTTTACATCTTTCTTTGAATGACGGTGCAAAGGTACGGAAAGGTTCTTGCAACTCGGTTGCAAAGGCGCGTCGTGCCTATGATTTCTTCAGCAGCGACTCGTAGGCGATGATGGCCTTGCGGGCAACCTCAATGGCCTCGTCGATAGAACAGTAGAGGCGACCGCCGGAGGCGTTGAGGTGGCCGCCGCCGTTGAAGAACTCGGCTGCCATCTTGTTGCAGGGGAAGTCGTCGACCGAACGGAGCGACACCCACACGAGGTTCGGCTTGTCGGTGTCCTCGCGCAGCGAGATGCTCAGCTTGTGGCCCTTGATCTGCAGCGGCATGTTGACCAGCCCCTCGGCGTCGCCCTTGACGAAGTGGAACCGCTTGAGGTCCTCGCGGCGCAGGGCATAGAAGGAGGCGTGACGCTCGTTGTCGACCACCAAGCGCTCAAACATGACGAAGCCCGTCAGTCGCAGGCGGTCCTCCGAGAAGTTGTGAAAGACGTTGCGGTAGATGCGGTCCTTGTTGATGCCCTTGGTCAGCAGTTGCGAGATGATGTAATAGATGGCGGGGTCGCTGGAGTTATAGGTGAAGCCGCCCGTGTCGGTCATCATGCCGCAGTAGATGGGTGTGGCGAAGTGCTTCTTCAGCTCGTCAAAGCCGCCGAGCTGCCACACGATGCGGAAGACGAGCTCGGATGTTGACGACATCTCGGGGTGCGAGATGGTGAGCACCGCCTCTACGTCGGGACCCAGGTGGTGGTCGATGAGCACCTTCTTTGCCGGTGAAGCGCAGAGCGCTGTCTGCATCTCGTCGACGCGCGCCGGCGTGTTGAAGTCGAGGCAGAAGATGAGGTCGGCAATCTTCAGTAGCAGGTCGGCCTGCTCCTTATGCTTGTCGTAGCGCACAATCTTTTCCGTGTTGGGCAGCCAGTGCAGGTAGTCGGGATACTGGTCGGGCACGATGACGGTCGGCTCCTTCCCCTGCAGTTTCAGGTACTCCGCCCAGCCAAGGCTCGACCCGATGGCGTCGCCGTCGGCGTTCTGGTGACAGGTGATGATGATGTTCTGGGCGTCGGCAATCAGCCCCTTCAGCTGTGTCAGCTGCTCCTCAGTAAGTATATCTTTCAGCATAGCGGGCGCAAAGGTACGAAAAAAAGAGGAAAAGATGATGAAATTCCAAAAATATTTCGTACCTTTGCCCCTGCCTAAAACAAATACGCATAAAAAGTATGAGACTAAAGTTCACTATTAGCATCAAGTCATTGGCCGTGTTCCTGCTCATGTCCGTGGGTATTAGTGCAATGGCTGCCAACACCAAAAAGACGGAGAAAGCGACGGTTACCACTGCCGTAGACATCACTGCCGACTGGGACTACATCATTAACGCAGACACGCCCTTCGGCTCGGGTGGCGTGGTCAACATCATCAACACCGACCATGCCGTCGTCATCCTGACCAAGGTGAAACCCTCGGCAGGTATCAAGCTGCTGGACAGCCATGTCAAGATTAACGGGCAAAAGGCCGTTAACGGTACGAACTGTCAGGTGAAGATGTATAATAAGGGTTGTATTATTATGCCATACGCTTCCGACTTTAAGCCTTTGACCTGCTATACGGGCACAGACTTCTCGGGCACATCCTACAACGGCTACACCACGGGAAGTAATGGTGGTTACATGAAGACCCTGACCGACACAGAACTGAATAACAACTTCAGGAGCTTCAAGCTGAAGCGCGGTTATATGGTCACCTTCGCCACGGGAACTGCAGGGTGGGGCTACAGCCGCTGCTTCATTGCCGCCACGGCGGACTTGGAGATGAATCTCCCTGCCGTGCTTTCGGGCAAGGTTTCCTCTTATCGTCTCTTCAAATGGCTTGATTTCGGGAAAACAGGTATTGCCAACAATACTGATGCGACAGTTTGCGATGCACTGAATGTGCAGGGCTGCTATACTTATGATTTCGTGCGCGAGAAAAGGCTGCCTAATGTAGAATGGCTGCCTCATAAAATCCATAAGAGTTGGCCTAGCGTGGCAGAGTGTGGCAATACGGAATACTCTTGCACAATGAAGACTGACAACGAGCCTGCGAATCCCGACGATGACGAACCGGCTTCCGTGGAGCAAGTGCTTGGCTATTGGGAAGACGCCATGCGTACAGGCCTGCGCCTTTGCTCACCTTCTTCTTGGGATCGTAATATGAACTGGCAAAAGACTTTCTTTGAAGCCATTGATGCCCGTGGGTGGCGTTGCGACCTCTATGACCTCCATTGCTACTGGACGGATTTCAATGGGCTCTATAGTCACTACAATACCTATAAGCGCCCCCTGCTCATCAGCGAATGGATGTGGGGCCATTCATGGAGCGGTGGTGCTGGCGCCTTCGGCAGCGGAGTGACGGAACAGCAAATCATCAACAATACCAGCAATATCCTTAATACGCTTAATAATGCAGCTTATGTAGAACGCTATTTCTACTGGAATAGTGAGTCGAAGGCGAATGTCTATAAAAATGGCAGCCTCACCTCCCTTGGCCGCACTTATGCTGCCACCGATGGCGGTTTGGGTTACAACAAGAGTTACGAGTTTGTCCCAAAGGTTGTCGTGAAGAAGCCTTATTCGTTGGCAGGTACTGTTTCTGGCAATGACATCAGCCTCACATGGAAAGACTCCAATGGCGACATGATGGATGAAATCTATGTACAATACAAGTCGTCATCGGCCTCTACCTGGACCACCTTGGCAACTATCGACCGTAAGGACAAAACTGGCCGGAGTGACCAAAGCTATAGCTATACAGGAACCCTCGACAATGCCGAGGACTACGAATGGCGCATACAGGATACTTTCGAGAGCGAGACCCACGTGAGCAACACGCTAAAGAAGGTAACGAGCAGTGTTGTCGATGCAGCATTCCTGCCAACCAACCCCAGCGACTTCTACTTCCAGTTCTATTCGAAGGAGGCCGGCAGCAATCTAGTCTGGGCGGTTTCCCCCGCTGGCGAGAACCGTGTGCAGTACAAGGCTTACAACAGCAACCACGGTGAAGACCCCTATCAGCTGTGGATGCTTGAGCCAAACAGTAATGGCGGCTACTCGTTGCGTAACCTCGGCGAGCCGGACTATCTCATAGCCAGCCCAGCTTCATGGAATTTCGTCACTCGTAATAGTGACTATACCGAGGAGGCGCCCCAGGCGGCCTTCGGCTTAGAATATATTAGCAGCGGCAATTATTGGGTCTGCAGGAACCTCTATCATAATATGTATGTCGGTCTTTGGGACAACGACAAGGTTTTTGCCGCCGGCGAAGTACTGGCTGGAAACCGCGACAGCGAGGCTACGGCCGACCACATAGGCATTCGCATGATACTGCGTTCGGAACTTGAGGGAGGCGACGTTTCCCCCGTCGAGGAGGCCACCGTAGGCAAGTCCTATTATTTATATAATGTGGATGCCGGCATGTTCCTGACAAGCGGCAATTCTTATGGCACTGCAGCATCGCTTGGCGTATCGGGTCTTCTCTGGACGCTGGAGGATGGCAATAACAGCGGCATGTATTCCTTCAAAAATAGTTCTGACGGCAATAAATATTTGTATGTCAGCGGAGAAGACCGGATGTGGGTCGATGGTTCCGCTTCAATTGGCAGTCCTTGGGAGGATGTTACTAGTACCTATATCACAAACGCAAATATGTCGAGTACTACCGGCTGGACTATCCAGAACCAGAATGGTAATCCTACGGCTGGAGCATCAAACAAAGACGCATATGCCATAGAATTCTATGCAGGATGGGACAATGTAAATGTGACTTCCTATTCTGCGCTTCAAAGCATCACTTTGCCAGCAGGAACCTATAAATTGACTTCACAAGCGTTCTATCGTGAAGGACAATTATACAATACGTCTCCAAATACCTCTCGTGCCAATTTGAAGGCTGGCAGTAAAACTACCAAGCTACCCACACTGGGTAGTGTGACACTTAATAGTTATGCCAACACATTGGCTGAGGCTGCCGATGCCCTGGCTTCTGATACCTATGAAACGTCAATTGAATTCACGCTGTCCACAAGTTCTACCATAGAGATTGGTGTCACTGGAACCTTCTCTGTGGCAAAGAGTTGGTGTGCCGTAGGTGCTTTTAAGCTTTACAAAAAAGGAGAAGCTGATGCTACTCAAACCCGCGACTTTAAGTTGGATTTGGACAACGATGGTTTTTACACGATGCAAGTTGATCCAAACAATGTGAATTATGGCACTGGAGCCCTCGGCACACGCTATGTTGGCTTTGTAGGCGACCTTAGCGGTACCCCGTATGTGCTTTCCTGTCCCAAAGAGAGTTATCATAGCGGAGTTGGCTCGAAATGGTTGTTCATGGACGGAAAAGCCTACCTCGTCTATCGCGAAAAGGCGCAAAATGCCCTTGCTGCACGTCAGCAGATGTGGCCCGTAGTCATCTCTGCCCGTGCCGCTGGCGTTGGCGAAGATGAGATTGCCATCTACGAGAATCCCCTTTCCTCCGCTTCTGAAATTGAGTCTGCCATGGAAAGTCTCAAGGCGAAACTTCTTGAAGTGGAGGGCAGTGAGAGCACTCCTGTCGACTACTCCTTCCTCATCACCAATGGCGATTGTGCCAGCAGTTCGTTTGAAGGTTGGACAACCGAAAGCTCATGGGGCAGCCATACCACGTTCTATCACAACGGCGATGCCCTGCTTACCAATCGGTTCTATGAGTCGTGGGTACAAAGCGGCACGCTATCAGACCGTTCCATCTCACAGACATTTACTGACCTGCCCGCCGGTGTCTATCGGCTCTCGCTCGACATCATCGCCACGCAGCAGAGTGATGCCACCAAGGAGGTGACAGGCGTGACGCTCTTCCTCGGCGACCAGGAAGTCAGCTGCCATACTGCCAACGGCGTGCCTGAGACCTTCACCACACCAGAACTTACTGTGACCGAAGGCACACCCATCACCCTTGGCTTGAAAGTTAAGAGCACTACGGCCAACTGGGTGGCGTTCGACAACTTCCGCCTCATCTACCTCGGCCTGCCGCCTGTACCCTATGACCTGACTGGCGAAGGTGATGTCGACACCGAGGACGTGCGCGCCCTTGTCAGTCATCTGTTGGGCATCAGCACCCCTGAGGGCTTCAACCTCGATGCTGCCGACATTAACGGCGACGAAGAGGTCAACATCAGTGACGTGACTGCCCTTATCACCCTCATCCTGTCAGACCAGTAAGCAGCAGGTGACGGTTTAGGGCTCGTATGTCATGCGAGCTATAAAACAAAAGCTCACGGCCGTGAATCTTTGTTCACGGCCGTGAGTTCTTGTAGGCGAGAGTTCAAATGGCCTCAATCTGCTCAACGGTCAGGCCCGTAGCTTCAGCTATTTGCTCGGAAGTCAGATTCATGGCTTTCAGTTTACGAGCCACGTCAATATCTTTCTGCTTGAGCTTTGCTTCCGCCTCCTTTGTCTTCGCTTCCGCCTCCTTTGTCTTCGCTTCCGCCTCCTTTGTCTTCGCTTCCGCCTCTTCGGCCTTCGCTTCCGCCTCCTTTGTCTTCGCTTCCGCCTCCTTTGACTTCGCTTCCGCCTCTTCGGCCTTCGCTTCTACTGCTTCCATCTTGATTTTCCAGTCGTACTCCCAGGTTCTTTGCGTTGACACGCGGTCCCAGAATTTGTCATAGAAGAACATCTCGTCATCGGTAAAGGCGGCCCGTTCCACAATCTCAAGGGCCTCTTTCACCTCGGCATTCTCCAACAGCTCTGTTGGCACCTCGCGGGTATTCTCGTCAATCTCGGTCAGAAAGCGCAGCCAGAGGACCTGCATTTTCCGCTCAGTGAAAGACTGCGGCTTGAATTTTGGCAATTCCACAAAGATGAGGTGCAGCCCCTCAATCACTTTGTCGGTGTATTTGTCGTGTACCAGGTGATAGTAGTGGTAGTAGTCATCCACGTCGCCCATGAAGATGTCGTTCACGAAGTTCAGGGCATAGACGGGCTGCAGGTTGCCGTAGAACATCCCCTTGTTTGTCTGTGCCACGTAGGCTTTCGATGCGTTCAGCAGGACGCGCTTCTTGAACGACTCTGTCCACGACATCTGCATCTCGACGATGAACTCCCGCTTCTTGTTGTCCTTACAGCACACGTCCACGATGCTGTATTTCTCTACCTCCGTCCTGTCGGGTATCTTCTCAGCAGGCCAGTATTCTATACTCTCAATGTGCTCGTCGTCCTTCAGTGGCAGCATGGCATTGAGCAGGCTGATGACAAGGTGCTTGTGCTCGCCAAAAATCTTCTTGAAAGTCAGGTCGGCTTTCGGGTCAAGGTATTTCCCCATAATCTTCTGTTTTGCAATTCTGCTGCAAAAATAGTAATAATTTCCGAGAAAGCCTAATGTTTGGCCGTTTTTTTGCTTATATGCAACAATTAGAATCAGAGTCTAATCGGCGGGTGGTGATGGCGTGAACGTCCAAGGAATTGTAAACTCGAAAAACGCCAGACTTCCGATGAAGGGAAGACTGGCGAATAGTAGTTGCGGATTATCCCTTATGGTAATCCATACAGTGACGGTTTTAGAACAGCTTGATGGGGTAGACGCCCTCGTCGACGAGGCTCTGGATGCGGTCGACGGTAGCCTGGCGGTCGGCGGCGTAGGTGACGCCGAACCACTTCGACGTGGTGTCGAGCACCTCGCAGGTAGCCGTTCCTTCGGTGATGAGCTTGTTGACCATCAAAGGGATGAAGAACTCAGCCTTGAGGTTCTCCATATTCTTCGGGTCGCTGAGGAACTCGCGGAAGTAGGCCTCCGAGTAGTCGAAGTAGTCGGGTGTGAAGCCCCACATGTTCATCGATACGGGAACATTCTCCTCCAACGGGAACCACTCGTCGCCGTCCTTGTAGCAGATGGCGTTACCCTTGTCGGCGATGCGCATAATCTCGGTGCGCTCGACGACATCGGTCAGGTGGCGCTTCTCGTTGTAGGCGCAGACACCGCGGGCCACTGAGCCGTTCTCCGAGAGCGTGTTGCAGCAGCGGAAGCCCACCATGGCGTACTGGTTCTTTGAGCCCTCGGGCAGACCAGCCAGGAACTTGCCTATCTGCATAAAGGCGTCGCGGCCGTAGAAGTCGTCGCAGTTGATGACGCAGAACGGCTCCTTAATCACGTCCTTGCCCATCAGCACGGCGTGGTTCGTTCCCCAAGGCTTTACTCGTCCTTCGGGCACGCTGAAGCCCTCAGGCAGTGCGTCGAGAGCCTGGAAGCAGAGTTCGCAGGGCACCTGTCCCTCGTACTTCGAGAGAATCTGTGTGCGGAACTGCTCCTCGAAGTCCTTGCGGATGACCCATACAATCTTGCCGAAGCCGGCCTGGATGGCGTCGTAGATACTATAGTCCATAATGGTCTCGCCGTTGGGACCCAGTCCGTCGAGCTGTTTCAGACCACCGTAGCGGCTGCCCATACCGGCAGCGAGCAGGAAAAGAGTTGGTTTCATAGTCTTTTTGTTTTTTAGGGTTTGTTTATCTATAAAAGAATTAACGGTCGTTGAACTTCTGGATTTTGTCGAGGTAGTACTGGCGCAGGTCAGCCCAGCGGTAGTAGGGGCCACTGACAGGCTGCGTGGGCAGCGTCACCTCGCGCTCGTTGAGCAGGGCCTTCACCAGAATGTCGCCATCGCCCTTCTTGGGACGGTAGAAGACGAGCTGAATGTTGCAGGCCATCGGGAAGATGAGGTAGTTGCGCCAGACTTCGTCCAGCTTGTCGAGGTCTTCAACCTGAGCACCGCATTGGCCAAGCTCCAGGAGACAGGCCAGCGGCATGACGCACACCTCGTGGCCGAAGCGGAGCGTTGCCTGTGGGGTAGTCGCCGGAGAAGCAGCGACCACGGGGACTGGGACGATGGTGTCGGCGGTCTCGATGATGTTGCGGAGCAGGTTGAGCTGGCTGAAGGGCATGATGCCGTCCGACTGCGGGGCTGCGCCGTATTCCAGATACCAGCCCACGTTGCGGATGCGCCACTGGTCGTAGACCTCCTCGTCGGTGAACAGCGAGTAGAGCTCGATGTCGGTATCGTGGCTCTGCATATTGGCGGCCACCTCAAAGAGCTGGCGCATCAGCGAGCTGGCCCGGACGTTGTCGTAGACGTAGCTCTGGTCGTTGAACAGCACCTTCATCAGTCGCTCGGGGTGGCTGTATTTCCGTTCGTACTCGTTGCGTACGCCACGGCTCTTGCGGCTGGCCCGGCGCAGGCGGTCGCTCCAGTCCTGGTTGAGGTAGTACTGGAACGACTCGCTGACGTCGTTATGGATGCGGGCGGTGGGGTTAGCAGCAGCCAGTTCCTCGCACTCGGCCTCCATCGACAGGATGCAGCGTATGACGACTGTCGAGCGGGCATCAATGGGCACGTTCTTGGCCTTGAAGATTTCGGGGAAGTTCTTAGCCAGACGACTGCCGATGCCGTGGTGCTGGCGCTCGCCGACGGTGGTCAGCTCGCCCAGGCGCTTGATGGTAGTCGGGTGGAAGTCCTCCAGCTTCTTCAGTACGGCCTCGCCCTCGGCGGTCAGTTTGCCGGCCTGGTGAGCGTCGCGGAGTATGCTCAGCGGCGTCTGGTAGTCGTTCTCGCCGATGAGCCAGCGCGAACCGTGGCGGCCGTAGTGGCTCATGTAGAAAGGCTCGTAGCCCTTGGGGGCGGGCGTCAGCGGCTCGGTGGCCAGCTGGCGGTCGTAGTCGAGGTAGTTGCTGCCTGAAAGGTAGCGGTTGGCTTTCAGCTCCTCTTGGGCGGTTTGGGCTGCAACAATGTTGCAGCATAGGAGACAGAGGGCGAGGAGGGCTATTCTGTTCATAGGCCTAATTTCTTGCGGATGTCGGCGGGGATGGCTTTCTTGTTGATGAGGAAGTCCATGGTGTTGGCGGCGATGAAGGTCTTGGTCATATACCAGGTGCCCTTGTAGTCGCCGGTCTCGCCCCAGGAGTTCTTCACCATGTAGTACTCCTTGCCGGCCTGGTCCTTGGCCACGCCGTAGATGAGCATGCCGTGGTCGTCGGTCAGTTCCCAGTTGTCGAAGCGCTCCTGGCGCATCTCCTGCGTGGCCACCACCTCGGGTACCTTGTAGCCTAAGGAGTCGATGATGCTGCGCTTCTTGTCGGCAGTCAGCTTCAGCCACTTGGCCATGTCGCTGCCGGCGAGGCTCTGCGTCTGCTTTGCATCGATGGCGTAGGCCAGTCCCTGGCGGGTGAAGCCCGTCTCCGAGACATCGCCTCCCCAGGCGATGGTGTAGCCGTTGTCGATGGCATTGTCGATGACCTTCATCATCTCGTCCATCGGCAGGTTGTACGACAGCGGGAAGCGCCAGTTGTCCTGCACCTCGACGGCAAAGGCCGTGTAGAAGGGGTGATGGGTGTAGCTGGTAATCGAGACATAGTCGTTGAGGTCAATGCCTAATGACTTGACAAACGTCTTCGGCGTGTACTCCTTGCCCTCGTAGGTGAACTTCTCAGGGCACTTGCCGAGGTAGGCGTCGAGGATGCCCTGCATACCCGTCTTCCAGGCATTGCTGATCTTCTTGGCGTCGCTCTTGGCCACGGCAGCCACGTAAGGCTCAAGCACGGAGAAGAACTCGTTGAAGTTGTTCAGCGAGTCGCCGTAGAGTGAGCCGGGGAAGGGCATAATGCCCTGCGGAATGATGCCGTGAGTCTTCATTGTGGCCAGCACGTCCTCGGCCGAGCCGCCCTGTGCAAACTGGCAGTCGCCATGGTAGCGGACGACCTGTATGGCGCGCTCCATATAAGTCTTGTTGGCAACGAACGACTCGTCAAGGTCGTAGGTCTTGCCGGTGGCCTTCAGAATCTCTGCCTCAAAAAACGAGATGGTGCTGTAGTCCCAGCAGGTACCCGAGCGGTTCTGGTCCTTGACACTGGTGATGGGAATCTCCTTGATGGTTGTGAAAACGGGTTTGTTCTGGTCTTTGGCGGGTGCCTTCTTCTTGGCAGCGCCGGCACTGACGGCTACCATGGCCATGAGTGCGAAAGTTACGAGTTTTTTCATTGGGATATTGTTTTTGGTGTTAATGGGCATGATGGGCATTATGGGCGCTGGGCCATGAATGACTCTAATTCCTGGGGATGGTAGGGTATGCGCTTCTGTCCGAGGAAGCGGCAGCCGTCTGCGGTTATCAGCAGGTCGTCCTCGATGCGGATGCCGCCGAAGTCCTTGTAGGTCTCGAGCTTGTCGAAATTCAGGAACTCGGCGCAGTGTCCCTCCTTGCGCCAGAGGTCGATGAGGTGGGGGATGAAGTAGATGCCCGGTTCGTCGGTGACTACGAAGCCCGGCTCCAAGCGGCGGCCCATGCGGAGGCAGTTGGTGCCGAACTGTTCGAGGTTGGGGCGCGTCTCGTCGTCGAAGCCGACGTAGATCTGGCCCAGGCCCTCCATGTCGTGGACATCCATGCCCATCATGTGGCCCAGTCCGTGGGGCAGGAACATGGCGTGGGCACCGGCGGCGACGGCCTCGTCGGTGTCGCCCTTCATCAGGCCAAGTTCCTTTAGCCGGTCGGTCATCAGGCGGCAGACGGCGAAGTGGACGTCCTGGTATTTCACGCCAGGCTTGGCCACCTCAAGCACGTAGTCGTGGCACGCCTCGACAATCGAGTAGATTTCCAGCTGGCGCTGGGTGAACTTACCGTTGACGGGCATCGTGCGGGTATGGTCGGAGCAGTAATCATTCAGTTCGCAGCCCGCATCGCAGAGCACCAGTCGGCCGTCCTCCAACGGTGCGTCCGAGGGTGAGCCATGCATAATCTCGCCATGCTGTGAGAAGATGGTACCGAAGCTGTTGCCCTGAGCCAGCGAACGGGCGATGCCGTCGACCTGTCCGCCGACGAAGCGCTCGGTGACGCCGGGGCGGATGAGCATCTGGGCTGTGGTGTGCATCACGTAGCCCACGTCGCAGGCGGCCTCGATGTAGGCAATCTCCTCGGCGCTCTTCGTGGCGCGCATTTTCACGACGGCCTTGATAAGCGGCAGCGAGGCCTTCTCCTTCTGCTGTGCAGGGTGGATGCCCAGCAGGTCCATAATCTGGATCTTCGTGTCGTGGCGGTAAGGCGGCAGGAAGTGGATGGTCCTGTTTGTTGCTGTATTACAGCAACATACTTGACGGAGGTGGGACATTGGGGCGGTACGCGTGATGCCTACCTCGGCGGCGAGGTCGGCCACGGAGGGGACGAAGCCCATCCAGACAATGTCCTCGATGTCGATATCGTCTCCGATGAGCCATTCCTCGTCGTTGTCGATGTCGATGACGCCCACCAGTCCGTCGCGGTGCTGTCCGAAATAGTATAGGAACGAGGAGTCCTGACGGAACGGCGCATAGCCGTTGGCCGGGTAGTTACAGGGCGACTCGTTGTTGCCGAAGAGCACGATAATGCCCTCTCCGACCAGCTGTTTCAATTCGGCACGCCGCCGAACGTAAGTCTCTTTGCTAAACATTTTTGCTTTGTTTTTAGTTAATTTGGCGCAAAGTTACAAAATAAAACTGAATAAATAGTCAGTTTTTTAGAAGATTAACGCAATTATTACGGATAAAGGTGTGTCAGGGCTTTGCCCGTTTGAGATAAAAACCGTAACTTTGCAGGCAAAAAGGAGCAGACGATGAAGCATTACCTATTTATATTATGTGCGGGACTGATGATGGCAACAGCCGCCAGTGCCGTCGACCTGAAGCGTTGTACCATAGTGACCGACAGTCGCGATGCAGCCCTTGTCAGTAAGATGGCCGTGACGCTGAGCGAGGACATCCGGCGCGTGACGGGCACCCAGCCCATGGTGGGCACAGCTGTCAAGGGCGGCCCTGCAGTGATACTCTCGACGGTTGACAGACTGCCGGCCCTGTGTCCCGACGTGAGTGCTGACGACATCCGCGGCTCGTGGGAGCGCTACAAGATTGTGACCCGCGGACAGCGGCTGGTCATCGTCGGCAGCGACGCCCGTGGTCTGGCCTACGGCGTGCTGCATGTCAGTGAGCGCATCGGCGTGTCGCCGTGGTACTGGTGGGCCGACGTCCCCGTGAGGCAGCAGCCGACACTCGACTACGTGGAGAACTACACGTCGCAGTCGCCCACGATCAAGTATCGCGGCATCTTCATCAACGATGAGGACTGGGGACTCAAGACGTGGGCCGCCGAGAACTTCGAGCGCGAGTTGGGCGACATCGGTCCCAAGACCTACGACAAGGTGTGCGAGCTCATTCTGCGCCTGAAGGGCAATATGCTGGCTCCGGCCATGCACACCTGCACCGGTGCGTTCTACAGCCATCCCGAAAGTCAGGTAAAGGCTGCCGAGTGGGGCATTATGATTACCACCAGCCACTGCGAGCCGCTGCTCTTCAACAACGCCGCCCCCTCGGAGTGGACGAAGGAGCGCGACGGCGAGTGGAACTACGTGACCAACAAAAAGACCATCTGGCAGAAGCTCGACGACCGCATCCGCCAGACCGCCCAGTATGACAACATCTACACGATGGGCATGCGCGGTCTGCACGACGAGGCCATGAAAGGCTCTACTGACCCCCGGGTCCGTGCCCGAACGCTGGAGCAGGTCTTCGCCGACCAGCGCGAGATTCTGCAGCGCCATAAGGGCAGGGCTGCCGAGGAGATTCCGCAGATATTCGTGCCCTATAAGGAGACGCTCGACATCTACGACGCCGGACTCCGTGTGCCCGACGACATCACCATCGTTTGGCCCGACGACAACTACGGCTATATGAAGCGCGTGAGCAATGCCCAGGAGCGGCAGCGACGGGGTGGGGCAGGCGTCTACTACCACCTCAGCTATCTCGGTACGCCCCACGACAACCTGTGGATAGCCACCACGGCCCCGGCGCTGATGTACGAGGAACTGAAGAAGGCCTACGATGCCGGTGCCGACCGCTACTGGCTGCTGAACGTGGGCGACATCAAACCGATGGAGATTGAGATGACGCAGTTCTTCGAGATGGCTTGGGACTTACCGGCCTTCAGCTACCAGAACGCCAACCGCTGGCAGGCCCGCTGGCTCGCCGGCATCTTCGGACAGCAGCTTGAAGGCGACTTCCAGCAGTTGCTCGATACCTACTACCGACTGGCCTGGCAGCGCAAGCCGGAGTTCATGGGCTACGAGATAGAATGGGACAACGACGAGAACTCACGCCTGCACGACAGCGACTTCTCGTTTGCCGACGGCACCGCCCAGCAGCGCCTCGCCGACTACCGCACCATCGCCGACGCAGCCGAGCGGCTCGGGGCCTCGCTATCGGCGGACTATCGACCCGCCTTCTTCGAGATGTTAGGCTACGCCGTGAAGTCGGCTTATCAGATGAACAGCAAGTTCCTGATGGCGCAACGGAACCACGAGACGGGCAGCGCCGATGCTGCCCGCGAGAGCCGTGCCGCTCAGGACAGTCTGATGGCGCTGCTGAAGGAATATAACCAGCAGCTCGGCGGCAAGTGGAACCAGATGATGTCGGAGATTCCCCCCGGCTTTGTGGCTCTTTACCAGCAGATGCCCGACCTTGTTGACAGCCCTACAGACCGCTACCGCCTGCCCCGCGACCAGCATTACACGACATTGTCCCGCAAGGTGGCGCTCGGAGGGTTGCGCCCCTCGGCCCCCTTCCGGCTCATTGAGGGAATGGGTCCCGACTGGACGGTGCTCCAGTTGGGCGAGCCTTTCGATGCCGTCTGCAATCCCGCCTCGCTGTCGTCGCCGCACATTGACATTCCCATTGAGGCCGATGGCGACTCCGTTAGCGTCTGCATCTCCTGTGTACCCCTCTGGCCGGTGAGCATCGACCGCAGCAACCGCTTCGGCGTCAGCATCGACGGTTGCCAACCCGTGGTCTGCGAGAACCGGTTTACCGAGTGGTCGGCTCCCTGGAAGCGCCAGGTCTTGGAGAACCGCAAGGACTTTATGCTCAAGCTGCCCCTTGACCGTGCCCGTAGCCGTCACACGCTCTCGCTCGTCATCGGCGACCCGGGACAGCTCATACAGCAAATCAGTGTAGATTATGGCAATGATAAGCAGTAAGACGGGACTGGTGCTCGAAGGGGGCGGCATGCGCGGGGTGTTCACCTCGGGCGTGCTCGATGCCTTTATGAAGCATGAGCTCTACTTCCCCTATGTCGTGGCGGTCTCTGCCGGTGCCTGCAACGGGGTGTCGTATATGAGCCGCCAGCCGCGGCGTGCCCGCTACGCCAACATCGATATGCTCAGGAAGTACGACTACATATCGTTGAAGAACCTTATCACGCAGGGCAGCATCTTCGACCCGAACATCCTCTATGAGCGTTTCCCCAACGAGATTGTGCCCTTCGACTACGATGCCTACCGACAGAATCCCGCCACGTTTGAGGTGGTCACTACCAACTGCCTGACGGGGCGTGCCTGTTACCTGAGCGAGAAGCAGGACGCCCGCCGACTGACGGCTATCGTCAAGGCCAGTTCGTCGCTGCCATACGTGGCACAGATTACCGAGGTCGACGGTATTCCGATGCTCGACGGCGGCATCGTCGACTCCATCCCCGTCGTGCGGGCCGTCGACAAGGGCTTCTCGCCGAATGTGGTCATCATGACCCGCAATCGGGGCTTCCGTTCTGCCGAGCCCGACTTCAAGGTTCCCCGCCTGTTTTATAAAGAGTACCCCCGACTGCGCGTCGTGCTGAGCCACCACGTCGAGGCATACAACGACCAGCTGGCACTGATAGAGCGGATGGAGGACTGGGGCGAGGTCATCTGCATACGCCCCGAGCGGCCGATGGTGGTTGACCGCATCTGCCGCGACACACGTAAGTTGGAGACCCTTTACGAAGAGGGCTTCCGTCTGGGAGAACAGTTTTGCAAGAATGGTATATAGGTTGTTGCTTCTGTCGGCGCTGATGACGGCACAGACGGCCAGCGCGCAATCGTTCTACGAACGGGAGCCGAGCCGTTACGACGTGGAGATGCACTTCGACATCGACTCCGTCGGGCCGCCGGGCAGTCGGGGCGTGGCTCTACGTCTGCCGGGCACGCTGAACGGCAGGCGGGCAACCTTTACGCTCGACACCGGCGCCAGTACCAGCGTCGTCTCTCCGCAGCTGATCGACAGATACGGCCTGCGACTGCTCAACGACAGCGTCAGCGTAGAGGGAATGGACACCGTGACGGTGCGGCGCGCCGTAGCCGACTCGCTCACCATCGGTCTGCTCACCCTGCGCCACGTGCCCTTCCTCGTGGCTTCTGCCGAGACCGGCGATGAGGCCTACGACCGCTACCTCGACCATCTGCAGCTGGTCGTCGGCCGTCCGCTGTTGGAGGTTCTTGGCAAGACGACCGTCGACTTCGAGACGCACCTCATCACCGCTCCCCGCCGACCAAAGAAGAAGCAGAAGCGCACACGACGCTCGAACCTCGACCTGGTTGACAATGTGCTGACGGTCACTGCCAACGACTCGCTGCAGTTGATTCCCGACCTCGGAGCCACCCACTCGGCCCTCGACCACACCTATTATAATAATAACACAGCCAGTGTCGAGGCTGCCAGTCGTGCCGACACCGTCAGGTATGTCGGCATCGGCGGCATTGTTACGGCCGTGGAGTATGCACTCAGCGATTTCCCTCTGCGCATCGACCGCAAGAGTGCCGTTCTGCCCACGATGACCGTCCATTCTACAGCCGGCTACGAGAGCCGCTTAGGCATGGATTTCTTCTCGCGATTGCGCCGCGTTGTCTTCGACTTGCGCCGCTGGCGGCTGTCAATCGTCCCAAAATAGGCAGAAGTCCTCACAAAGATGCTGTTTTATTTTGCTGTTTAGCAAAAAAAGATTACTTTTGCAGGCGAAAGTATAAACGAATCAAAAGAGTATATAAGTTTAACCCTTTAATTGTTATCATTATGAAGAAAATGTTATCTATGGCAGCTGCAGCTTTTCTGACTGCCAGTTTGTTTGTCAGTTGTGCAACCATCAACTCAGGTGCAGCCATCTCGTCACAGGCTCCTATCGGAAGCAAGGTCGGTGAAGCAAAAAGTACGATTTACCTTGGTCTCTGGAGTTCTCAAGGTGAGAACAATGACCTTCAGAAGGCCGCAAAGAATGGTGGTATCACCAAGATTTCGCATGTGGAATACATAGACAAGTCGATTTTCCTGGGCTTGGTGATTGAGCACATCACTCGCGTTTACGGCGACTAATTTTCTCTTTTTAATCTTTCAGCAGGTCTGGGCGCAGCCTTCGGGTGCGCTCCAGCGCCTGCTCTAATTCCCAGTTGCGGATGTTGGCCTCGTGGCCGCTGAGCAGCACGTCGGGAACTTTCCACCCCTTATAATCCGCAGGGCGCGTATAGATGGGGGCGGCCAGCAGGTCGTCCTGGAAGCAGTCGCTGAGTGCCGACTGCTCGTCGCCGATGACGCCAGGCACGACGCGCACCACGGCGTCGGCAATCATCGCCGCCACCAGTTCGCCGCCCGTCAGCACGAAGTCGCCGATGGAGATTTCGCGGGTGATGAGGTGGTCGCGTATGCGCTGGTCGATGCCCTTGTAGTGGCCAGCCAGGATGATGATATTGCCCATCAGCGACAGCTCGTTGGCAATATGCTGGTCGAAGCGCTCGCCGTCGGGCGAGGTGAAGATGACCTCGTCGTAGTCGCGCTCGGCCTTCAGGGCGCTGATGCAGCGGTCAATCGGCTCACACTGCATCACCATGCCGGCACTCCCGCCGTAGGGGTAGTCGTCGACGCGGCGCCACTTGTCGAGCGTATAGTCGCGCAGGTTGTGCAGCCTGATCTCAGCCAGTCCCTTCTTCTCGGCGCGGGCCAGTATAGATTCGTGTACGAAGCCCTCCAGCATTTCGGGCAGTACGGTGATGATATCTATTCGCATAAGTATTCCTTTATTTCGTTGATTCTTCGTTCACCCATCTCGCGTCCCTTTTGATAGACGCGTTCCATCAGTTCCGGGTCGTGGCAGACGTGGCCGATGTTCAGCCGTTCGTCGGGGCGTATGACGAGGCAGCGCCCTTCGCGCTCGGCGTCGGCGACGTATTCCAACTGACGGTTATACATCAGGTAGCGCTTGTCCATCGCCTCCACCATCTGCGGGTACTTTCTCAGGCCGATGCGCATCAGCGGCATCAGCCGGCTGTGCTCCTTCTGGTAGCCCTGAGGCTGCGTCAGGATGACCACGTTGCGCTGGTAGCCGTTCTGCTCGGCCCACTCCAAGGGAATGCTGTCGCTGACGCCGCCGTCGAGCAGTCCCTGACCGTTGATGCAGACGACCTTCGAGACCAGCGGCATCGATGCCGAGGCACGTATCCACTCATAGGCGTCGTGGTTGCACTCGTCGAGCTGCTTGTAGACGGCCTTTCCCGTCTTGACGTCAGTACAGACCACGACGAAAGCCATCGGGTTAGCCTCGAACGCCTCGTCGTCAAATATGTCATATTTTTTCGGTACGACGTGGTAGCCGAAGTTGGCGTTGAAGTAGTCACCGGTGGTCAGCAGCGACTTCAGTCCGCTGTAGCGTGAGTCGCGGGCAAACCGCTTGTTGTAGCGGATGGCCCGCCCCGGCTGGCGCGACTTCATATTGCAGCCGAAGGCCGCTCCTGCCGACACGCCTATCAGTCCGTCGGGCCACACGTCGTGCTCCATCATCACGTCGATGATGCCTGCCGTGAACAGGCCGCGCATAGCGCCGCCCTCAAGTACCAGTCCTCGTTTCATATATCTTTTTCCTCTCGTCGAAAGTCATCTTGGCAAACCGCCGCCACTCCTGTGCTCCGTTCTCACCGCACCGCTCCGCGTAGCCCAGGTCGTGGTCGTGGCCGTAGGCCTCCAGTTCGAAGGGATTCAGCAGGTAGGCTGCGTTCTTCATCCGTCTGTTCCACCAAAGTCCGCGCAGCCAGTACCAGCCGTACCGCAGGTAGAACCTGAGCCACGAGTCGCCCGTGGCCTGAGCCTGCCGCAGGTGAATCATCTCGTGGTTTTTCAGCTGGTCGTAGTGGCTGTTGAAGTGGTCGGCCTCCTCGTGAGAGTGCGTCACGATGAAGCCGAAGAACGTCAGCGCCTCATAGCCGCGCCGCAGCCAGAAGGCGTCGCTCACGGCCTTCATCTCGCCGGTCCGGCTCGGGCGCACGGCCTTCACCACCAGTCGCAGTATGCTCAGCGGGTTGTTCATTCCGTGGGCAAAGGTACACAAAAGAATTCTAACGCCAAACTTTTTCTTCAGTTTTTCTTGTTTTTTTGTCGTTTCCTTAGGCGCTCACCAGTTTTTTTGCCTTTCATTCCTGCACTTCCTGCACTGACTATTGATTATGAGATAGTTAGGCACTGTTTTTCGCGTCTTTTCCTGCACTGGGCCTATTGCTTTCCTGCACTGAGTCGGGAGCTTTCCTGAACAGAGCCGTTCAGGTCAGGAAACGTGGTGTAAATATCTTTCAAAAAGCCAGTCAGCATTTCTGACGAGGCGTGAAAATCCGGTTTTCCTGGCAGGAAAAACGCTTTTTCATGGCTTGAAAACCGTCATCAACCGCCACCATTCCATGCCCAAGTGCCGTCCTCGCGGCGGGTCAGTGCAGGTTAGATGCAAGTTCCAGTGCAGGATCTTTGCACGTTTCGGCTTGTAACGCATTGATTGTCAGTGGTCAGTGCAGGTAGTGCAGCTTTTCGTCTCCATTTCCAAGCCCATCGTTACTTCCGTGTGTTCCGTGAGCGCGAAAAAAAAGTGTCGTTTCCTTTTGCGTTTTACCTTTTTTTAGTAACTTTGCAACGAAATATGAAAAATGAACTATGAAAGCAATGAAAACGATGAAACAGATTAAGCTTTGGATGATTAGCGTCATCCTGACGTCCGGATTTGGACTTGTGTCTTGTACGAATGATGACGACCCGGTAGCACCGACACCTGTTGACGAGGTGGAGGCTCAACTCCAGAAGATGACCCTGCGCGAAAAGGTGGGGCAGATGTTCTATGTGCGCCCCGAGTGTCTCGATACCACCATTCACTTCAACTTGCCCAGTGGTATCGACGAAAGTGCTGACGATATCAGGGAAATTAAGCTGCAGGCCGTGAACGCCACAATGAAGGGCGTGAACGAGAAATACCCCGTGGGCGGCATCATCCTCTATGCCCACAATATCAAGGACGAGGCCCAGCTGGCACGGTTCATCCCGGAGATACGGGCCCTGAAAGGCTCGCCACTGCTCTGCATCGACGAGGAGGGCGGTCGCGTGGCACGTATTGCCAACAACGACAATTTCAATGAGAAGAAGTATGAGTCGATGGGGGCCATCGGTGCTACGGGCGATCCGCAGAATGCATACGAGTGTGGCAATACCATCGGTACGTATCTCCGCCGTTACGGTTTCGACATCGACTTTGCCCCTGTTGCCGACGTGAACACCAATCCGGAGAATATCGTCATTGGTCAGCGGGCCTTCTCGGACGACCCTGCCGTGGCCGCCCCGATGGTGACTAACTATCTGCAGGGACTGAAGGATGCCGGCGTGACGGGATGCATCAAGCACTTCCCCGGCCACGGCGACACCAAGGCCGACACGCACTATGGCTATGCCCAGAGCATGAAGACATGGGACGAGATGCTCGGTTGCGAGATGACCACCTTCAAGGCGGGCATTGCCTGGGGCTGCCAGCTGATCATGACCGCCCATATTGCAGCGCCCAATGTGACTGGGTCGGATGTGCCCTCAACGATGTCGCCTGTCATCTTGCAGGACAAGCTACGCACAGAGTTAGGCTATCAGAATATCATCATCACCGATGCGATGGAGATGGGAGCCATCACCCAACAGTACAACTGTGCCGAGGCCACCGTGGGCTGTATCCAGGCCGGGGTGGATATCGTGCTGGGGCCGCAGAACTTCGTTCAAGCCTTTGATGCCGTCATTGCTGCCGTCAAGGATGGCACCATCACCGAGGAGCGCATCAACCAGAGTGTCCGCCGCATCCTGAAACTGAAGTCGAAATAAGTAGAGACACCAATCCAACACAATGAGTTATGAATAAGAAAAAGATTTTAACGGTCTGTGCCATTCTCTTAGGGAGCGTGGGCACGATGACGGCGCAAGTGAAGTTGCAGAGCAACAATGTTGATGAAGTCCTCAGAGCCATGACGCTCGAGGAGAAAGCCATGCTCGTGGTTGGCGGCAACCGCCAGATAGCGTCGGCCGACAACAATGGCATGATTGGCGGCCATGCCCAGGGCGTGCCCGGTGCTGCCGGTGCCACGCAGGCCATTCCCCGGCTCGGCATTCCCTCGACGGTGCTGACCGACGGTCCTGCCGGCGTGAGAATCAGTCCGCGCCGCAACAACGACGAGAACACCTACTTCTGCACAGGCTTCCCCGTGGGCACAGCCCTTGCCTGCACTTGGAACACACAGCTCGTAGAGGAGGTGGGGCGCTGCATCGGCAACGAGGTGCTGGAATACGGCTGCGACGTGCTGCTCGCCCCAGGCATGAACATCCACCGTTCGCCGCTCTGCGGTCGTAACTTCGAATACTATTCCGAAGACCCGTTCGTGACGGGTAAGATTGCCGCCGCCTACGTGCGAGGCATTCAGAGTCAGGGGGTGGGTACCTCCGTCAAGCATTTTGCAGGCAACTCGCAGGAGACCAACCGCATGGGTGTCGACGAGGTGATGTCGCAGCGTGCCCTGCGCGAAATCTATTTGAAAGGATTCGAGATTGCCGTGCGCGAGGCCGCTCCCTGGACGGTGATGTCGTCGTATAACCGCCTGAACGGTCCGTTCACCCAGGAGAATGGCGAACTGCTGACCACCATCCTGCGCGACGAGTGGGGCTTCGACGGCATCGTGATGACCGACTGGACAGGCCTGCGCAATACGGCGGCACAGATTCAGGCCGGCAACGACCTGATGGAGCCGGGCAACGAATCGCAGATAAAGGACATTATAGATAAGGTGAAGAGCGGCGCGCTGAAAGAGGCCGACCTCGACGTCTGCGTCAGGCGCATCCTGCAGTATCTCACGAAGACGCCTGCCTTCCGCAACTACAAGTACTCGAACAAGCCCGACCTGAAGGCCCATGCCGACGTGACGCGCCGCAGTGCTACCGAGGGTATGGTGCTGCTGAAGAACAGCCCCCTCCCAGCCTCCCCGAGGGGAGGGGAGCAACGGCTGACACTCCCCCTCGGGGGAGACGGAGGGGGGCTTACCATCTCCGTCTTCGGCGTCACTTCCTACGACTTCATTGCCGGCGGCACCGGTTCTGGCGACGTAAACAAAGCCTACACCATCGACATGATGCAGGGCCTCATCGAGGCTGGACTGAAGGTGAACACCAAGCTCGCCGATGTCTACAAGAGCTATCAGACCTATCAGCAGAGCCTCACTGCTGCGGCTTCGGCACGTGGTGGCTGGTTCTGGGGCAAGCCGCTTCTGCCCGAGATGGCCGTCAGCCGTCCTGTCATCAATGTTCAGGCCCAAGAGTCTGACCTCGCCATCATCACCATCGGCCGTCAGGCCGGCGAAGGGTCCGACCGTCAGGAGGAGGGCGACTTCACGCTCAAGGACGTTGAGCGCCAGCTTATCACCGACGTCTGCGGTGCCTTCCATTTGGCAGGTAAGCCCGTGGTCGTGGTGCTCAACATGGGCAATGTCATTGAGACCGCCTCGTGGAAGGCGATGCCCGATGCCATTCTCCTTGCCTGGCAGCCAGGTCAGGAGGGCGGCTATTCCGTGGCCGATGTGCTGACGGGCAAGGCCTATCCCTCGGGCAAGCTCACGATGACATGGCCTAACAACCTCATCGACCTGCCGTCGAGTGCCAGCTTCCCCAACGTCCGTCCGGTGGCTGGTGGTCGCAGACGTGGCAACGACAAGGTGGAGTTCCAGGACTACACCAAGCACACAGAGGGCATCAACGTGGGCTATCGCTACTTCACTACGACCGGCAAATCGGTGTCTTATCCCTTCGGCTATGGACTGAGCTACACGACCTTCGCGTATAGCAAACCCGTTGTGAAAGCCACCAGCGATGGACTCACGGCCTCTATCACCGTCACCAACACAGGCCAGCGGGTCGGCAAGGAGGTGGTCGAGCTCTACGTCAGTGCTCCGGCCGGCGGTCTGGAGAAACCCGCCCGCGAGCTGAAAGCCTTTGCCAAGACGCAGGAACTCCAGCCCGGAAAGAGCCAGACGCTCACGATGAAGCTCTCGCACTACGATTTGGCCTCCTATAACGAAGCCACCCAGGCTTGGGAGACCGCTCCCGGCAAATACATCATTGGTTTCGGAGCCAGTGTCGAGGACATTCGTGCTACAGCTACCTATAGCCTCTCCAAGCAGAAGTCGGTGAAGTGTCACGACGTGATGAAGCCCAGCATGCAATTGTAAAACAATAACCCAACAAATAACTAAAGAAGAATATGAAAGTCGGAATTCCAAAGGAGATTAAGAACAATGAGAACCGCGTGGGCATGACCCCGGCGGGAGTAGCAGAAATGATAAGGCACGGCCACGAGGTGGTGGTGCAGCATACGGCAGGCGAGGGTAGTGGCTTCGCTGACTCGGAGTATGTGGCCGTCGGCGCACAGATATTGCCGACCATCGAGGATGTCTACCGTGAGGCCGATATGATCGTGAAGGTGAAGGAACCCATAGAGCCGGAGTACAAGCTGATCAGGAAAGGTCAGTTGCTGTTTACCTATTTCCATTTTGCCAGTGAGCGCGAGCTGACCGACGCCATGCTGAAGAGCGGAGCCGTCTGTCTGGCCTATGAGACGGTGCAGCTGCCGAACGGCTCGCTGCCCCTGCTGCAGCCCATGAGCGAGGTGGCTGGGCGTATGGCCGTACTCAACGGTGCCTATTACCTGCAGAAGACGCAGGGTGGCAAGGGCAAGCTCATCAATGGCGTGCCCGGCGTGCCTCCTGCCAAAGTGCTGGTGCTCGGCGGCGGTATCGTCGGCGAGGCCGCAGCAATGATGGCTGCCGGACTGGGCGCCGACGTGACCATCACCGACATCTCGCTGCCCCGTCTGCGCCAGCTCGACATCGAGACGCCGGCCAACGTGCACACCCTGTACAGTTCAGAGCACAACATTGTCAAGCAACTGAAGGATGTTGACATCGTCATCGGTTCGGTGCTCGTGCCGGGCGACAAGACGCCCCACCTCATCACCAAGGAGATGCTGGCGCTGATGGAGCCGGGAACGGTGCTCGTCGACGTGGCCATCGACCAGGGCGGATGCTTCGAGACCTCGCGGCCTACAACCCACAGCGATCCAGTCTACGTTGAGGACGGCATCATCCACTACTGTGTGGCCAACATCCCCGGAGCGGTGTCCCACACCTCGACGCTGGCCCTCACCAACGCCACCCTTCGCTATGCCCTCGCCCTGGCCGACAAAGGCTGGCAGCAGGCGTGCAAGGACGACTCGG